>SDBU01000272.1_pt1 | contig 73764 bp, 121 predicted proteins | sample 2277071 | NCBI WGS metagenome assembly SDBU01 (sample SAMN10397929, study PRJNA504765) | marine sediment metagenome | isolation source: marine sediment core GS08_GC12, 126 cmbsf | place: Arctic Ocean: Gakkel Ridge, Loki's castle | collected 2008 | reverse complement strand
AAAGACTTTAATATTGCCAGAACCATTGTTTTTGCAATCGATTTTTAATGAAAAAGAAATGGCTCATATTAATTGGTGTCGCAGTACTAATCGCTGTGATTGCTTTTCTTTTGGTTCGAAGAGAAAAGAATGTTAATGTCTACGAATTCCCTGATACCGTTGTTGTAGAAAATTATACCAAGCAAAAAAATGTCGAGGTATATTCTAAAATCATCTTAAATAAAATCTATGGGTACGATACTATTAGATTAAATATTATTTATATGACTAAAGATTTAAGTACAATAGAGCTTGTGCTTGCTGGATGGATTCAACAAAACCCCTATGAACCACACACATATATGATTTTCCTAAAAAAAGGTGGTCTCCCGGTATCAACAAAAAATTTCTTATCCCACGAATTAATTCATATCCATCAAATGGAAATCGGAGACATGATTCAAATAATAAATGAACCAATGGTAATATATAAAGGGGATTCAATTGATTTCCACGTTATCCCATATTTGGAAAGACCGTTTGAAATTGAGGCACTTAGCACAGAAAATGATATTCTGAAGAAACTAAATCGCCTTCTTTATAGGAAAAATCAGTAAATTCTATAATTTTTTATAATTTCTTAGTATTTATTATAAATATGAAACAAATTTATATTAGATATGAAAGAATTACTTACACTTAATGAGACAAAACCTAAGTCTATTATCATTGAGGGCAATCTACACAGCAGGTTCAAATTATTCTGTAAAGGCAGAAGTTTGAAAATTGGTGGTGTTATCGAAGACTTGATTTCAATATATCTTGATGAACCTAAAAAGATTCAATCAATGATTGATGAATCAAAGAAAATTAACATAGAAGAACTTAGGAGATAAGAATTATGGATGAATATATTTGGTCATTAGATATTAGCACAACCAACATTGGCATGGCATTGTGGAGCAAAGTCGGGAAACTTATTGAACTCAAACATCTTGAATTAAAAACTAGTAAATATATTCCGGTTGAAAACCGAGACCTTCACAAAGCCGAGATATTTAAAAAATATGTGCTGGAGTACAAAGAACATGTTTTAAATGAATATCTTGGTGAAATAATTAAGGTCATTGTAGAAGAACCTCTTGGTGGTAGCAATAATGCCAACACTGTTTCATTGTTATTTGGGTTCAATGGTATATGTCGATATATTCTAGCCAATATTTTTGAGACCCACCCAATGAAAATCAGCGTTTACGAAAGTCGTAAATTATTTTGCGATGAATTGGTCAAGGTTAGTTATGTTAAAGGCGAGAGAAAAGAGACTCTGAGCTTCCCATCGGAATACCGAAAAGAAAAGAAGTTGTATATCTGGAAAAAAGTCTGTAAATTGGAACCCCAAATCCTTTGGTTTTTCAAGAAGGATGGTAAAACACCAAAACCAATGTGTTTTGACATGTCAGATAGTTATGCTGTTGGGTTTGCTGGACTAAAGAAGTTGGGTATATTTTAATGAAATACATTTATTTAATTCAATCACAGGAAGACGGTTATTATAAAATAGGAGTTTCTAAACATCCCAGTCGTAGGTTGCTTGCATTACAAACTGGAAACTCATCCGAACTCAAACTGGTGGAATCCTATCAGTCTGAACACGCACATAAGGTCGAGAGGGCATTACAGAGACGCTATTCTTATTTAAAAAAGGAAGGTGAGTGGTTTGGTTTGGGGATAAGTGAAGAAATTAGCTTTCTTACAGATTGTAAGCAAATTGATGAAAGTATTAATATATTGAAAGAAAATGGTAACGTATTTATATAAAACCTTGTTAATCTGGGATTTTTGTTATAGATTTGACAAAATTTTTAGACCTAATTTTATGTAATTAAGTGGAAAATGAAAAGACAGAGAATAGAAAAAGCAGCAAAAGTAATTAAATACGCAATAGCAAATCAAATGTCGGTAAAAGAAGCATCAGTAATGTGTGGACTTTCCGACACTTATATTAAAAACGTCAAGGCAGATGTGAAAAAAGCCTACAAAGCGGAGCGAATAAGTAAGGTACTTCATGATAAGTTTTTCAACTCGTATTTGGAATATTGTAACACATTCGTTGGCACTAAAACCGACACACAAACTAACACATCATCGAATTTCAATAAAGTATTTGAACCCAATAAACCCAAAGACATTCCGAAAACAGGTGAAAGAGAAAGTTTCAGGGAAAAAGGTAATGAAGCCACCTATGAATGGGTTGGTTGTTCGAATTATCCACCGGACCACGTTAGAACCCTAGACCAGTTACTGGCAGCAACCGAAGTTAATCAGGAAGACTGGAAAGTAAAAGACATCATCTTAAATAAGTGGGATGTTACCATGAAAGTTGAGGAAGGTGGTGAATGGGTAGCAAAAACATTTCAGAACTGGCAGGTTAAAGCCAGACTCGAACGCAATAACGCTTACATCAAAGAGAGAATCGTTGGCGAGTTATTCCAGAAAATGACCGAGGACTATGTTCCACCAATATTTCCAAAAAATCTCAGGGATAACCTACAAGTTGGTGAAGAAAAGAACCTTTTGGAAATCAGTATCTTCGACCTACATATCGGTAAATTGGCATGGGGCGGTGAAACCTTTGAAAACTACGATGTTAAAATAGCAAGAAGCAGATTTCTGGGTTCGATTGAGAAATTGCTTCAGAATGCAAGTGGTTTTAATTACGAAAGAATACTCTTCCCTATAGGAAACGACTTCTTCAACAGTGATACGATGGAAAATACTACAACCAAAGGCACACCACAAGACGAAGACCTTAGATGGCAGAAGACCTTTGATGTTGGAACCCGATTACTTGTTGACGCAATTAATATGTTGAAGCAAACCGGAGTTCCCGTGGATGTGGTAGTTATTCCCGGTAACCATGATTTTGAGCGCAGCTATTATTTAGGTGCTTATATCAGTGCATGGTTTAAAGGCGACCCAAATGTGAGTGTAAACAATCATGCTTCACCAAGAAAATATTATATTTATGGTAATACCATGCTTGGACTTACTCACGGTAGTGAAGAAAAAGAAGCAAGTCTGCCAATGTTAATGGCAACAGACATCGAATCTAAACCTCATTGGACTAGCACCAAGTTCCATGAATGGCATATTGGTCACATCCACAGGAAGCGTACTGTTAAATACGAAATAAATAAATCAAGAGAGTTAAATGAAGACCTTGGAGTCACAATCAGATACTTATCAAGTTTGACTGGTACTGAAGAATGGCATCACAAGAAAGGATATGTGGGTTCAACGAAAGCAGCAGATGGTTTCGTATGGAATCGTGAGTTCGGCTTAATTGCTCATTTAAACACAAATTTAATACTATAATAATATGGCAACAACGAAAGACAATGATGTAATCGGAATAGCAAAAGGTATTGCTAAAAAATCCGCAAGAAAACCTGCTGCTAAAAAACCTGCCACGAGAAAGAAGGCAGCAGCTAAGAAACTTACTGAACCCGTTCTTACTCCTGTACAGGAAAGAGACTTAAAAGCAAAAGCAAAAGTCGAGGAATTACTGGAAGACATTCAATTAACCCCTGAGAAAAAAGAAGAAAAAGAAGACCTTTTGATTCTCGATGAAACACCTGAAGAACCAAAAGGTGTGGAATGGCTTGAAGAACAACTATCACTGCTCACCCAAGACAATGATAGACTTAAAGCCGAAAACGATGTGCTCGTAGGAGAGAATATGCAGTTTAGAGCAGGTGATAATCCGAGAAATGAGGAAGTAACTGTGAAAGTAGTCGAATTGTTCGAGGAACTGCAAACGAATCACATGAGAATGGGCGTGCCTCCGGGGTCAAAGGTTGGGAACTTCAGGATTTATTGTCCGGGTTTTCTTGACCGTATGATTACATTCTTTCCATTTTTGAACGATTATAAACAGTACTAAGATGAACTTCTGGTGTTGGTTACTTGGACATAGGTGGTCTGTTTTTACTCCGGGTTTACAGTCTATGAGACGATGTAAACGCTGTGCGTTGAAACAAAAAATAATCTTTAAACAAGTACCCACAGGTCCATTCGATTTTCAAGAATGGGTTGACGTATAACTAATTGGCTCAAAACCCTTTGTTTAAAGCCAATTTTTTTCTATATTTACTACATGCTAAGAGGACAGGAGTTTCACGCTATAATCAAAAACATCTTTGATGACGTTGATGGTTACCTGCAATCAGAACAGTTGCAGGTCAACTGTCCACGTTGTCAGGAACTAGATGGGTTGAATTATCCTGATGGTAGATTCAATCTGGAAATCAATACGGCTAAACGAATGTTTAGGTGTTGGAAGTGTGATGAACCCAGATTTAGTGGGTCTTTAGGTAGACTTATCAGGACATTTGGTAGTAGTATTGACTATGATATGTATAAGTCATATGCGGAAATCTTTCAGGATTTCGTTTATGATGAAGATGAGAAGGAATATATTGCTGTCAAGTTACCGGAAGAAATGGTATTGTTCTCACAAATGAATGTGAGTAATTCCGAACATTTCGAAGCATATAATTACCTTGTGAATGAAAGAAAAATAAGTCGAGATATTATTTTGAAATATCGGCTTGGTTTTTGCACTATTGGAAAGTATGCCAAAAGAATAATTATTCCATCGTTTGATAAGAATGGTGAAGTAAATTATTTTGTTGGTAGATATTATGGAAATGAACTGAAGATTAAAAAGAAATTCCCTTATCTCAACCCTAATGCTGATAAGGATATGATTATTTTTAATGAGGGTCTTGTAAATTGGGACTCCACTGTATACCTTGTTGAAGGTGCGTTTGAGATGTTAAGTTTCCCCGTAAACATCATTCCGATGTTGGGGAAAACATTATCGACCACATTGTTTATGAAACTGAAAGAATTGAAGCCAGATGTCGTAATATTGTTAGACCCTGACGCTTACAAAAATAGTATTGAGTTATTTTATATGCTACAGACTATTTATGTTGGATGCGAAGAAAGGGTTAAGATAGTCAAACTTCCAGCAAAAGAAGACCTTGATGAACTCAGAAGAAATCACGGGATTGATGAGGTGATTAAGAGTTTATATGGTGCAAGAGGTTTGGTTACCGATGATTATTTTATTCAAAAGTTGCACAAACCATATGAAAATAGAGGAAGATATAAGTCTCATTCAAGAAACACTGAATGGAAACCCACGAGCACAAGAAATGCTATATGATAGTTACAGTGAATCAATTAAGAATTTTTTAAAGAAGAAATATTCAATATATTATGACCTCAATGATGACGTATCAGAAATCATGATTAAGGTATTCATAAAGCTAGATAGTTTCGATTCTAGTAAATCAAAATTCAGGTCATGGGTTTTCAGTATTGCTAAAAACCATATGATTGATAAGTGGAGAAGCAACACCATAACGTTAACCGGGAACAGCACTGGTATAGCTGTAGATTATGATGTTAATAGTAGTTATATTACTTCAAATGCCCCAGCCTCAATGAATTTCAATACCAGTACTTTCACAATTGCTAATTGTTGTGCTGGACTTGAGTTTGAGAATTGTAGTTCAATAAATTATATCTCTAATCAATTAACAGCAACAGATTTTACGTTGCTTAATATGAAATATGTTCAGGGTTATAATTATAATGAAATTGGAACCGAATTTAATCTAACGAGTTCTACTATTAGTAATAGAGTAAACTACATCAAAACCAAACTCAAAAAGAACAACACCGAGATTATTTACGAATAACACAACAATAAAAAAGGGTGTCAATCGATACCCTTTTCTGTTAAATGGACTTTTATACTTACTTGATTTCAACCAGCTTTTTGGTTTTGGCTTCGTCCACAGTCTTGGGAATCGTCAGTGTTAAAACACCGTCCTCATATGATGCCCGGATATTTTCATCATCCACGTTATCGGGAAGATTGAATATTCTCTTGAACTTTCCTGAATATCTTTCCTTACGATTATACTTAAGGTCTTTATCACTGTTGCGCTCTGCGTCAATTATCAGCGTATCGTCTTCGATATTAATTTCGATGTTTTCTTTCTTCACACCAGCCAATTCTATTTCAACAATGAATTCCTTATCGTTTTCAATTACATCGTGTGCTGGACTTTTCCTTGATGTGCAACAATCATCATTAAATAACTCGTCAAAAATTTTGATAATGTCGAGTGTTGGGTTTCCTAATTTTAAATACATATTTTCTATTTTTAATTATAATTCTTATTTCCTTATGTATTGCTAAAATCGTACCATTAGAGAGATTAAGTCATTCTGTCATATGTTTTTTTAATTTATAATGACAGAATGACAAATTATAAAAACCCTTGCATTTAATAGGGGTTTTGAATATATTTGTAAAAAATATTGAATGATTAAAACAGTTGCGCATCTCGCAGATATTCACATACGAAAAACACCCACAAGGAACACCGAATATCAAGAAGTATTTAAAAGACTCATAACATCACTTAAGAAAGAAAAACCGGACAGAATCGTTATTCCCGGTGACCTCGTTCATGACTACCTTGACCTTCAAGGTGAGCAACTAATCATGACACATAACCTCTTACTTGATTTGGCTGAAATTGCACCAGTACGCATAACCAGAGGAAACCACGATTGTCGTAAAAAGAATTTGAAACGTGTGGACAGTATTAGAGCCATCGTTGAAACCTGTGAGGGTGCTGATATCAAGTATTACGATAAAACCGATGTGTTTTATGATGATAATATAGCGTGGTTTATTTGGCATCACGGAGAAAAGAATAACAATCCTTGGAGAAAGAAGGAAGGGAAAATTTATGAGTCACTGAGAACCAATGATAATTATATCGCTATTGATTTATTTCACGACCCAATTTCTGGATGTAGGTCTACCACGGACTTCGAGATGAAGAGCAGTTCATATTACAAAGTTAAGGATTTCAAAGGCGATATCTCAATGTTTGGTGATATACATAAATTCCAATATCTTGATAATAAGCAGACTAAAGCCTATTGTGGCTCACTAATCGCACAAGATATCACTGAGGGTGATGGTGCTTTTCATGGTTACTTATTATGGGATGTCGAGAACCGGGTATCCCAACCAATCCCAATTAAGTCCGACCACAGTTATCACAACATCAGAATCACACCATTTACCGACTTTGAGGAACTGGATTTCGAAATCGAGAATCCAAGAAAAGATATGACTGTTAGGTTCGTATGGGGCACTTTACCACAAACACGCACAAAAGAAAATGAAAGACTGGTTATCGAACACCTGAAGTCACAACACAAGAACATTAAAATCCTTCATAAGAACGAATTCGTTGAGGACGATACCGTGGAAATTAATGAGAGTATTACTTTAGAGAATGTTACTGATGAAGCTGTTCAACAGGAAATATTTAAAGAGTATTTGGAAAAAATTGGGACTGAGGATAATGTAATTGCCGATGTACTGGCTCTTGATAAAGAAATTCTTAAAGAGATTGATATTCCTGAAGACCAGAATATCGAATGGGATATTATTAAGTTTGGTGGAACTAACTTCATGTCATATGCTAAACTTGATATCGATTGGCGTAAAATGGATGGTTTGTTTCAGATAACTGGTGGAAACACTTTTGGTAAGACCACCATCATGAAAATTATTTCCTATCTGCTTTTCAATAAGACCTTGGAAACCGAGAGCAGAGCGAAGTACGGTGATTCCAGATTCGTTAATAACCGGAACGCAGCTAAGTTCTGTGATGCTTATATGGTAATTGCTGGTAACGGTGAGTATTATGGTATTAAAAGGAAAACCGAGTTAAAAAGAAATAAAGCTCGTGAGCTTATTGGTGCACCGACTGCCTTGAGTTATTATGTACTTGCTAACCCCGATGACGAAATGACTGATGACAACGCATTGGAAAAACTTGATGGTGATAGACGAACAAAGACCCAGAAGAAAATCAATGCAATTATTGGTACGTATGAGAATTTCATGCGTATCGTTATGACGACCTCAGATACTCTCAATAGGATACTTTCAAACGATATGGCTGTTTTTATTGACTCATTATTATATGATAGTGGTCTGGATATCTTTGATAAGAAACTCGAAGGTTGGAAAGTCGTGAACAAAAGGAATAATGAGAAAAGCAGAGTGACGTGTAATATCGAAGTCGTAACTCAACACAATACAACGCTCAGTGGAGAAATTACAAGTCTTCAAGGTGAAATTAATGAAATCGAAAACACTAAGTTATTGGAACTCCAAGGCAAGATTCAAACTGGTCGTGAATATCAAGAGACCCTTATCAAGAAACTCTATAAGATTGATGATGAAATCTACAATCTGGACGTACATGAAGCCAGACTGGATATAAGTGACCATAAGAAGAGAATCGTTGAAATTAAGGCTCGTAAGATGGTTCTACAGCAAAGTATTAATGCTTTACGTGAGTCATATGACGAACCCAGACTAAATGAATTGATTGAGAAGCGAGATGCCCACAAAACCATTGTTTATGAGAAGAGATTCGAGATAAAAGAAGAAGAAAGAAAGATTGCTGTATGGCAACATGAAATCGAAATCATTAATGGTAAGATATTCACGTCAACACGAGACGGAAAGAAACTCAAAACTGAAATTCAGGAATTAAAAGATAGTAAAATCTGTACTCAGTGTGGACAAGTTATTGATAAACAAGAGCATAAAGACCACATCATCAAATCTGTTAAGGAGAAAGAAATTCAGATGTATAAAATTGGTGATGAAATCACTGAACATCGGGAAAGTATTGTTAAAAATCAAGACGTATCCATCTTAGACGCTAAAACAAGAATGGAAGTCATTAAAAACAATATCATCAGACTTGATTTGGAGATGGAAGGCGTTCTGAAGGAAATCGGCACACTTAATAACGAGAAGAACGATGTGAATAGACGCAACACATTGCAAATCGAACTCGACCAAATTCCCACCAAAATTGATAATGAGCAACTCAAAATCGATATTCTGGAACAAAAGATTACCAGACACGAGAATAGTCTGAAGCAAATCGAAGAGAATAAGCGTATTGAGAAGGGCATCGAAGCTGCCAAGGTAAAAGTAACTGAACTTGAACTAGATGAGACCGATTTAAAGGAAGACGTGTTCATCATGAAAACAAATATTGGTGAAAAACAAAAGACAATAAAGGGAAATGAGCTTTTAATTGCCGAGTTCAAGATTCAGGAATACAACGACATGGTGATGGGATTGTATAAGAAGTGTGTGCACCGGGATGGTATACCAAGACAGATGCTCAGTAATTATATTATTCCAAAGATTAACGTGACTCTTGAAAAAATCTTGAGTGTAGCCGATTTCAAGGTTTGGTTAGACCCGGATGACCTCAGACCCAAATTAACATATAATGCCAGACCCGAAGCCGTTATTGATTGTATTAGTGCTAGTGGGAAAGAGAGAACGTTCTCAAGTGTGGTATTGAAGTTCGCATTGAATCAAATTAATGTGAAAGCCAAGCCAAGTATTTTCCTATTGGATGAAGTCATGGGTAAGTTAGATGAAAATAGTGTGGATGAATTCAAGGAGATATTGCAGCTAATTAAAACCAATATGAAGAAGGTTCTTGTGATTGAACATACACACGAAATTAACCCTGACTATCTGATAAACGTAGAGTTAGATGATAACGACATTTCCACACTAACATTAACATAAAACATATTTTTTAGTATTTATTATAAAGTAAAATTGAAATGGATTTAAAAAAATATGATAAACTGAGAAAGAAAAACGATACCAAGGATTTCGAAGGAAAAAACAAGGGATTAGATAAATGGTTGTTTGGTTTTTCATTTGTTGGAAACGTACTGTCAATTTTTTTCGCATATTTTCTATTGTTTCCGGCATTACTAAAAGCTATCAGTCTTAATTTCGTGGCTGGAAATTGGGGATTGGTTATGGCTTTCGGATTCACCATAATTATCTTAGGTGCGTTTGAAGTAATTAAAAGGCATTTCATTAAGAATTTCAGTAATGATTTTGTGACAAATGCCAGAAAAGTCAGTATCAAGATGTTGAGTTGGTTGAGTGTTTCTGCTGCTATCGTGGCAATGAGCTTCTACCTCTCAATTTCCGGGTCAAAGAACCTAGCTTCTACGAGTTCAATTAAAGATATGGTGGCTGTCACCGAAGTCAGTTCGGAAATAGATAGCCTCACTGCGGTATTTGATGGTAGAAAAGTCGTTTATCTTAATGACAATGAATCACTAAGAGCAGTTAACACTGATTTACGTCAGAAACTAGCTGACACTCCGCTAAACTACCCAACAACAAGAAAAGGATATCAGGATAACATTGATTCGAACTCAGAGGTTATTACTGAGAACGAAGGTAAGATTGGTGATATAAACACCGAGTTTCAAGTCAGAGTTCAAGAACTTAATCTTGATTTAAATACAATTAAATCAGATAATCAGGATGAGGATAAAAAGACGAAGTTGTTGTTTGTTGTTATAGTTATCTTCAATGAATTAATAATTATTGGTGGTCTGTACTTCCGAGAATATTTTGAATATACTTTATTTCTCATCAATCAAGATAGGTTTGAGAAAATTTATGAGAAAAAAGACAGGTATAAGGCATTGGTTAATTTTATCTATAATAATGGTAAATTGGGTAACGGTGATAAGGTCATGCCGAGTTTGGAGTTGAAGGAAGTGGTAAGGGAGAAAACTAAAATTCAGAACCCCAATAAATTTGTTGATGAATTCTTGCGTGATATGGATAGATTAGGTATCTTTGAGACCGTAGGTAAAAGAAGAAACATATATTCACAATATCAAGACGCACTTAATATCATCGAAAACTATGACGATTCTTACCGTGTACTCGAAAATTTGAAATAATGGCTGATATTGACAACCGTAGAAAAGCAGAATTAATTAAAAAGGCATTGAAGCTCGTAGATGAACTTGGAAGCCTCGAAGAATTTGATGGAGAGGAAATCGAAGACCTGATTGATAGGGCAGAAAAACTAAAAAAATACCGACTGTGGAAACTGACGTAAAATGGTGTACCTATGGTGCATGGGGTAAAGAAATGCCTTCATTCATAGGTCAACTGCTTGAACAACAAGGAAAATCTGGTAAAATCAGATATGCTGCGGGACAAAGGTATGCACCGGAATGGTGGGATATGGACTACGTTGAGATTCACGAATCACTGGAAGCAGCAGTACTTTATATGTTAGAACATACTCATGAAAGATTTCTGAGTACAATACGAGATAATTTGAATTTCCCATCTGATGAAGTGGATTGGGATAAGTTATATATAAATGAAGGTTAAATATTAAATTAAAACAATGGAATTAATTGGAGTATCTATCGTTAATACTGAAGCAAAAAGGGAGAGTCCTTATATGTATGCAGCACCATATGTTGTAACTAAGTGGGATATCAGATTCATGAAAATCGCTGACCTCGAAGTAGCACAATGGTCAAAAGACACTTCCAGTAGAGTGGGATGTGTAATTGTTAAAGACAGACGAATCATATCTACAGGATATAATGGGTTGCCCAGAGGTTGTAATGATAATGTACCTGAAAGACATGAGAGACCAGAGAAATATGAATGGTTTATCCATGCCGAACCTAATGGCATTATCAATGCAGCACGTGAAGGCGTTAGCACATTAGGTGCTGATATGTATCTTAACTGGTATCCTTGCCATATCTGTGCTGGATATATTGTTCAGGCAGGAATAAAAACTGTATATGCAGACCAAGAACCGGAATGGGAAGATGAAAAATGGGGTATTGCGTTTAAAAGAGCAGCGACAATATTGAAAGAAGGTGGAGTTGAAGTAATTTACATGAACTACGATGCACATAGAAAAGGAATTGATGCTGATAAATAAGAAAACATACAAGGTCAAAGAAATTAATCGTTATAAAACCAAAACCGCTAAAACACAAATTGTTTTGGCTACAAGTTTAAGGAAGAAGAATTATCATATAACCAGACTTCAACACAAGGATTATGGTAATACCAAAAAATGGAACACCTATACTATTAGTAGGGATGGAAGTGTTTATCAACATTTTGACGATAAATACCATGCCGATTTCCTTGGTGTGAAGGAAGGCGACAAGCGCAGTATTTCAATTGTTCTGGAAAACATGGGTACGTTATTCGAATCCGATGGTAAATACATGAATTGGCTGAATGAATATTGTGATAAAGAGCTTGTGGTTGCAACCGAGTGGGGTGGTTACGATTTCTGGGAAAGGTTCGAGGATGTGCAGATAGAAGCTGCTGCAACACTATGTACTGAATTATGTGACAAACACAATATCCCCAAAACCTGTTTTGAAACCCATCACTATCACAAGAACATCGCAAAGTTCCGGGGAATTGTATTTAGAAGTAACTATATTGAAGACAGTAGTGATATAAATCCATTATTTGGGATTCTGAAATTCAACGAAATGTTATATAAGGAATTCATTTAGTATTTATTCTTATGGACAGAATAACTCAAATAATTAATGAAGAAATTTCCGCAGTAAACCGGGATAAAAAACAGGAAATATTCGATTATAAATCGGTTCAGAACGATAGTTGGTTAGACCCAAAGACACAGGCACAGGAATTTCAACGCATTAATTTTGATTTTGAAAACGATGATACTAACTCGAAAAAAAGTTTCTTCGCCAAGGTCATGTTAAGGAAAGACCAACCAGTGAAGAACGAAATAAATGCTGAATTACGTGTTGCTGGTGGTGATTGGGAAATGGGTGTCATGTATTTCAGATTAGAATTCACTCACCAATACGGTCTACTTAATAATAAATATGGTGAGAACCCAGAATTTGTGTGGGATGTCAGGGATAAAGATGGTTATTCGAGTATAGGTAGTAAATATTGTATCATACCACCAGTTGAAGCCGGAAACAAGCTAGTTAAAGGTGAGAGTGATAATGGGAAATATGACTGGCATGCATATCAGAATAGTGAATTAATGGGAGAAGAGGAAAAGGAAGCCAGACTCAGTGATGCCGATTATAAGGAGGCATGGAAATGGTTGGAAGAACTATTAACTAAATTGATTGAAGACAGGCATGAGATGCTTGACACAAATTAGTATTTATATTAAAACGGGAAATGAGCAATATAAACGATAAAAGTAGTCCAGACCAAACTTGTGGTGGATTCAGAACATTGATGACTGGCACGAGATGCTTTACGGCTACGCCAACAAAAAAACTGAAGTTGATTCAGAAAAATAAGTAGTATTTATATTAAAACGGGAAATGAGCAATATAAACGATAAAAGTAGTCCAGACCAAATGAGGGTTCTGATGAAAAGAATGCGTGAGGGTGGTACGCATACCGTAAACGAAACCAATACTCCAGAACCAAAGAAGGATTTGGATATGCGTGCTATGCTGAAAATTACTCGTGATATCAATGAAGGTGTGAATGAGCGCAGTGCCAAACCTATGGATAAAAGTCAGTTACAGGGTGAAAAACTACTCAAAGCAAGCTACGCTACACTAACTTCTGATTTGGAATTCAGTAAATTAGCAACAGCATATGAGAATTTTTTAAAAATCAAAAAGATAAACTTTGAACCTTCAGGAGTACTACAAATCGCACTTTCATCTGCACGTGATTTGATAGCTGAATACCTGCGTGGTGCTAGAGGATTAAATGTTAGCGGAGAAGACGTTCAGAACTTTTTTCATGACATGCTCACTACGTCTAAAACCATTTCAATAGACGAAGAGGTAGATGTTGAAAATAAAAAAACCGTTTATGACCAAAGTACTGAAGAAGAGAAGTTCAGGAATTTTTTTAATGACTTGAATGTCAGCATCAAATTGATTGAATTAGGTGTTTACAATAATTTGATTTTCTGGGGTGGGACAATCGATGGAGTCATTCAATTCATATATAAGGTTACACCTGATGAAGCAACATCCGGGGTTGAATTTAATTATCTCGAAGACTTCTCACCGGATAATCCAGAGAACGATGAAATCGTTGGTAGGGTTGAATCATATTTTGATAATTTCTATAGTTTCTGGGAAAATAATGTGTTGTCATCAGAGGTTGAACCCGAAGAAGAAAAACCGATACCAACTATGTCTTATGAAAAACCAGATAAAACAATCGAACCGGAGAAAGATTTATCTATTGAACCCGAAGAAGACGAACTACAACAAGCAGCAGAATAAATTTAAAACTTACTGAAATGAAAGCAATATTGGAATTTTTTGTAAAGAATAATCGCTGGGCACTACTCCTTGTGATTTTATTATTGATTCTTGGTGGTGGATTTCTGAAAATCCAACACAATAAAATCCTTAAGTTGAGGACTGAAAAACTGGCTGAAGTCAAGTTAAAAAATGCGTTGCTAGACACACTACATATTTATCAAAATAAAGATAGTTTATGGGTTGCAGAGAAACTCACGATTCAAGCAAGCGTTAAAGACTTGGAGAACGACAAAGTTCAACTAACAGCTAACCAGCAAAGGTTGATAGCTAAGGTGAAAGATGTTGAGAAGGAAAACAGCGTTATCACGGCAGCACTTATTCAAGCAAATTTCATCATCGATTCTCTCCAACATGGTGGTCTTGTTCTGGTTGATACCGTCAATAAAACCGTGTCATTCATAGAACCCGATGACCCCGATATTCAATATAATTTTACGGCAACTGGTGTCTTACCGTTCCCACCAAATACCAAACCATCGCTCTTAATTAATAGCTTGCGCCTACCTAATGAGCAATTTGTTGCATTTCATTGGGTTGACGATAGAAAAGCTGGTTATCCCATAGCGTTTAGTCTCACTAATTCAAACAAATATGTGAAGGTGAATGATATTAATAGTTATGCTATTCCTCAACTTCAAAAAGAAGTAATTAACCCAACGGGTTGGGGGAAATTTGGTCAATGGATTAAGAAGAACGGAAAGATTGTGGGGTATGTTGCTGGTGGTGTTGTAGTGGGTGCTGGTGGCACATACATATTAATGAAATAATATACACCGGAAGTGCCGGACTGTTTATTAATTAAAAGGGATACATATGTGTCCCTTCCTTTTTTGAGTTAACTTAGTATTTATAGACAACCAATTAATGCAATATGGATAAAATGGGTAAACCGGAGGTTCAGGCGATTGTTAAAGATGAAATTAAAAAGTTTGTTAACGATTCCTTTGAGAAAGAAATGAAGAAAAGCCTGAGTAAATCGAACAGTCCTGCAAGGGGTGAAGTCGTTACGATTATTAAGAATGCTTTGGAATCCGTTTATAAAATGCTTTGGGTCAAACGTGATTTTTGGAAGACAGACATACGTTAATTAATATGATATGAATAAAAAAGAATACGATATAAGATAATGGCAACAATTAAACCAACACACAAAGACCCTATCAGTCCACAGTCTGAGAAATTCGAAAAGAATTTCAATAAGACCATGATAACTACAGCACCGGGTATCAGATTGAATGAAGTTGATGGCTTGTTAACTGAAAAAGAACAGTCACTGAAGAAAAAGATTTGGAGTCTGGCTAAAATGGAAGCACTGGTATTCTCAGACCCTAAATTATCTGCTGTATATGAGGAAATGGCTGAGAACGGTGAGGAAAAATATGGTTACCATTATAACGAGACTATCCAGAACATGATATTTAATGATTATGTATTGAATAGTCCACAGTATTTGCAGAAATATAAAATGGCAATACCTAAAGAAAAGAAGAGACGTGACAAATCCGGTATTAACCAATTAAAAAAAGCAGGAGCAGCAAAAATGGATGCAACCGGGACAAAAATACAAAAAAATGAACCTCAAGATGTTGAAGAAAGTACAACTGCTGGAAGTGCTGGTGGTGCTGCTGGATATACTGGTTATGCTGGTCCTTCTGCTTGGTCATCAACTGGTGATTTAAGTGGTGATTTCAAAGGAAAAAAGAAGAAGAAAGAAACTGACCCTAAAGCCAAACCGATTTCAACAGGTTTTGCACTTCATGAAACCAATTATCTAATAGACCCAAGTGGGTTTGAAAAAATATTTAACGAATTAAATGAAAGTTCATCATCGTCTGGTGGTAGTGGGGAGGCTTTCGAATCACCACTTGGATTCAGGGATGATGTGAAAAATATTAGTAAAGAACTTGATACTGTAGCAGAACTTAAAGACTTAGATACTGTAAGAGTATCGTTACCGGGTCAAGAAAAACGTGCCTATGGGAAATCTCTGCCTTCAGGTCAAAACGTGAGTAGTGCTATTGCAAAACCCGTTATAAATAAAGCGGTAAAAAAACCATATTATCCGGGTGGGGAGATTACTTCACCATTTCTAAAAGGACAAATTAAAGTGAATCAGTTAAAAGAACTCGCAAAGAGCGAAACCGAACCACAAGTACTTAAAGAAGAATCAAAGTCTAAATCACAACAGCGTTTCATGGGAATGGTTCATGCAGTACAAAAAGGTGAATTAAGTCCTGATGAGGTTGGAAGTAGTGTTGCGAAAGCAGCCGATTCAATGAGTGATAAAGATGCTGAAGATTTTGCAAGTACAAAACATAAAGGCTTGCCTGAGAAAGTTAAAGAATTTAACATCAAGGAAAATAATAATATTAAAGAAGAAACGACAATGAATAACTACATCGTAACCGTACAACATGATGGCGGTCAAAAAAGAATAAAGACGACTGCATCTGATAGAAATGCAGCGATTCAAAAGATAATGAGTGCCGAAAATGCTCCCGAAAATGCAATTACAAATGTCATTGAAGAACCACTTAAAGAAGAAACTCAAAGTATTATTCAAGATAATGGAACATCAATGTCTAATAAGCCACAACCAATTGGCGACCAAGGAAACGAAGTACCAATGGGTGCACAAGAAACAGGTGGGTTAAACGAAGACTTAAAACTACTTGAAGAAATAAATAACGAATTGACTGCGTTTTCAGTTCATCACAAAAAACTTAAATTAATGGCAGAAGATAAAAAAACTCCTTCGATGATACAAGGTGACCGCTTGAGGTCAGAAAATCCAAAGAATTTCAAAAAGGATTTACAACACAGTGGTACTAAAGAGATTATTGATGTTGAAAAAGAATTACAATGGAAAGACCAACAAACCGATGTCCCTAAAGACCCGCAAAAACTTGGTTTAGATATCGAGAAAGCTGAAATTAAAACTGCTGATATGAAAGGTGATGAAGCACTTAAAAACGTTGGTGACAGCACTAATAGGGATGGTGATGAAATTCCAAAACGTAACCTGACTACTAAAGAACAGGAAGAAGTTGATTTATATCGTAATGGTCAGCATAGTTTGAATTTTGATAACGAACCCGGTGAAAGATTCATAGAGCGTCAAAAAGCAGACCAAGGCAAATTTTTTGAAATAGGTGAGAAACAAAAGAAATTCAAAGCAGATGCCCCAATGTATAATAAAGACACTCAACCCATAGATGATGGAATTGAAAAAGTTCAATTTGATAAGAACGTGAAGAGTAAAGGTGATAAGGTTGCTTGGAACCAAAGAATGGGACTCGGCAGCAACATAAAACTCAGTGAATCTATGATTACTGGTAGATATATCAATGCTCTTAATAAAAGAGCTTTACTTGAATTCAATCTGAATGAAGTAGGTGAACTTTCTGAGGGTGTTCGTGCAAAAAATGAAATAAAAGCTGAAGACCTATTTGAACTCGATTTTACCGGACTTGGTAACAAGTATTTGAATAAGAGTGTGAATAAGAAAGTTTTGGTTAATGAAGTAGTGGCTACAGCAATGGATAGTCATAAGTTCTATACTGATGGTAAGGTGGTTTTCGCAATGAAGAATCCAGTACAGAGTCTGAATGAAGGCGAAGTGAAGAAGAAGCCAGTTATTAGTGAACAAGAAAAGAAAATGAAACACCTACTTGGGTACAAACCACAGGATTTCGTTAGTACTAAAAACATAACGTTGTAAGATGGGAATATCAAAGTCAAAATATAATGTTTTGATTCGAAAATTCTATCCGTAAATACTGAAAATTTTCACCATATTTGGGTTACTGATTTAGAAATTAGTAACCCATTTTATTTTATTAAACCGAAATTGGAAGCCGAAAGTATTTATATTAAAATGTGTACTATGATTGGAAGAAATAGGTTATCGATGGGTTTGTTCTATGATACTACATTTTATAGTCAAGTCGAAAAAGATAGAGAAGGTGATGAATTTGGTCGAAAACTGAATCTCAGAGATATAATTCAAGTGGATTTTCCTGATGACCAATACTATAAGAAACAACAATCAAAGAAACAAATCGTATTACATCACACGGTTTCGGGACAAGGCGTTAATGGTGACCTTGCATGGTGGAGAAGCACCGCAGACCACATTGCCACAGCAATACTTGTTGATTGGAAAGGCGGGATTTATCAGTGCTTCAGTAGCAAGTATTGGGGGCATCATCTGGGAATACATGCACTCAATAACGTGGCTTTAAACAAAGCAAGTATTGGTATTGAAATCGATGTTTGGGGTGGTCTGGTACGCAAAAACAAACAATGGTATCCAGCTAAATGGGATAAAGAAACGAAAATACATGTAGCCAATACCAGAGTTGCACCAATTAAAAACGTTCAAAAATATCCTAATGGATTCCGTGGGTTCTATGGTTTTGAAAAATATAGCGATGAACAAATTGAAGCCGTTCGTCAACTCTTGATGTATTGGGGAGATGTTTATAATATTCCTTTGAATTATAATGAGAATATGTGGAACATATCACAACAGGCATTAAGTGGTAAAGCAGGTGTTTGGACACACGTTAGTTTTAGAGCAGATAAAAGCGATTGTCACCCACAACCGGAATTAGTACAAATGTTGAAATCATTTAAATAATGTCAGCTACGAAAAGAAATATTATAGTTAAAGACAGGGTTGAAATTTACAAAGATTTTGCCCTGAATCTATTATATTATATCCACAACTACTATCTTGATAGACAAACACTTGGTACTAATGAACATATTTATAACCACTACTCGTGGTGTTATAATAAAGTCTGTGACGAGTTTAAAAAAGAAGAACTGGATTTCACAAAGAATAAAGAATTAAAAGAATATTTCTACGCATACTATTACCACCAATTCTATATTGCAAATAGGAATCAAGATACGAGTCTTAAGTATTTCGAAAATTTCTGGAAAAACATTTTCGAAATTGGCAGACATAAAACAAAAAATCTCATAAATATATTGCTCGAAGTTTATGAGATTTATGATGAGTCAGTCAATCAGGAAAAAAATATTCTGGAAATAGTTTAAAAACTCTTGCATCTACTATTTATAATCACTATTTTTACATAGATTAAATAAAAATTACATTATTAGAAGAAAACACACAATTATGGCAAATTTAAAACTTGACCTCGTTAACAAACTAAATAACGACAAATTTTACGCAGAAATTGAATTAATCCGTTTAGCACAAGACCCGGCAATAAAATATAGTTTAAAAATTAACGAAATGCAACAACAACTTAGTATTCTAGCAATTCTTAATGCTGAGTTTGGCTTAATCGAACAATATTTTCCAGAGCCACAAGCACCTGCACCTGCACAAGCAGACGCTGTTCCGGTAGCTGAAACACCAAAAGCTGAAGCGAAAGCCGAAGAGCCAAAAACTAAGGGTCATCAGGGTCAGAGTCACTCAGAAGGATAATAATACATGAACATACTAACTGACATATATCAGTTTTTATTTATTTCTTCCATCATTTTTATGGTATACGTCTTTGGAAACTTCACCATAAAAATGTATGGGAGATTTAGAATGAAAAAAGATACACGATTTGTGCTAACAAAAGTTGAGAAAATTGTGCTTTGGATTTCGTTAGCATATTTTTTCACATACATATTTAAGTAAATGAAAATAATTGAAGGAGCATTAAAGGGAATAGATGGGTATCTGATATCAATTGCACGTGATACCGTAAAGGGTTGGTATGAAATCGAAGTCGGATTACCATCAAAATGGGTATTTGATGAGAACGATAAAATTGGATGTGAAGTTCTTATCGATGAAAAGGAAGGGAAGTTAATAAGAATTTCCCCGAAGAACCACCTGATTGTTATTGATGACCTAGTTGGTTTCGTTGAAATTATCATAGATGTTAATCAGAAAATCGAAGAGAAAGAAAAGCAGTTCACTGATACAATGGAAGAAATGAAAACGGAGCTTGAAGAGAAAGCAAATGATTATTTTAAGGAACTTGATGACCTTAGAGCAGAATCCTTCAAAAAAGTTGGTGGGGAATTTGCTGAAAGTCTGAAAGAACCCAAATCTAAACGTGGAAGACCCAAAGGCAGTAAAAACGCACCCAAAGTAGAACAGAAAAGTGAAGTGGTTGTACCGTATGAAGGTATTACCAACACCAAACCAACCGAAACCACAACTGTTAGTGAAGAAACAACGATTGTTAAACAATCGAAAAAATAGTAAAAATGGCTATCGACAGGGAGAAATTTAAAATCGAACCTGATGAAGACGATGGTATGAGTGTAATGTCACTTACCAAACGCCTTGAAGAAGATTCCGAAAGAAAAAAGAATCAAACTGCCCACGAGTTCGAAGAGATGGGTGATAGGTATCTTAAAGAAATCGAAAGAAAAAAAAAGAATAAGGACTTGAAGCAACTCAAGCTCATTCCTTATATCCTGAAGTATCGTGGCGACATTCACGACAAAGAAGAGCTTATGTCTTATAGTTTCGATGATGTACAGGATATCTATAATGAAATTAAGATATATAAGGCAGAAAATAAATCATTAGTTATAAAATTTTTCCATTTTCTCTTTAATATTGATGAAATATGATTATATTTGTAGTCACTAACTTTATTTAAAAAATCACCCATGCCACAATTATTTGATGATGTTTTTAATCCGAGAACAATATATGATATACGTTTTTTTAACGTGAAATCAGTTCTTATTCACCGCACACTCTCAGACCTTGAGAAAGAAAATAAATCATTATTTAAGAGTTGGTTATATCTGGAGAGAACCAAATACAAACCCCAAACCCAAAGCACCGAAGAAACCCAAAAGGTTTATGAACGAAATGCAGTATATTATCCTGAGTTCAGTAAGATTGTTGCAATTACCTCTGCAACCCTTTATATTGATAACGGAATACTGAAACGTCACATGAAGAAAATCGTGAACGAGGATGAATTTATTGTTCTTTCGACTTTCATGGATGAACTCTATCAGATATCGAGTGATGGTGTCAAATCAACTCCACAATTTTTCCCAACACTTTGTGGTCATAATATCATAAGTCATGACATACCGCTTTTAATTAAAAGGTTCATCTTATACCGGGACAAATTCGAAGGTAATAAGCAAATTCCATTAATCCTGAAAAGAAGTCTGAATATCAAACCTTGGGAATCTGGTGTTATTGACACCGTAGATGTTTGGAAATTTAATGGATATGATAAGATGCCGTTAATGTTAATTGCCGATTACCTTGGACTGAAAAAGACTGTGGATTTATTATCATTAGATGAGGTTTCAAAAGAATATTGGGATAAGATTGGAACCGAACCCGATAAAGCATTGGAATTTATATCATTGCAGTCTGCAACACAAACAAATTTCGTGATTCAATTAATGAATGAGTTAAGACAATTATAATTCTCACTTAATATATTGAGGGTTGAAGTGTTCATGTCAATAAAAAGGAAATTTTAATCATTTAAGGCGATTTTAATCATTTAAATCGTTAAAGGACTTCGGATAAGTAATCGAAGAAATAGTCGCTAGAATGCCCCCAGAATTACTCTGAGGGGCATTTTTAGTCTTTCCGAAGCCACTCAAGATTATCAGTGAATAATCCCTTAATTGCTTTGGCATCATAAAACCTATCGAAGTCATCTTCTTTCATGTATGCTCTTTTGGTTTTACCATAATCGCCATAGAGAGTATAATCGTTCATATCTAAAATAGTATTGAAGAAAATATACATTCCTTCACGATAGATATAAAGTAGACTATCTACACGTTTTCCATCCATATCGAGATTAAGTAAAACACCAAGTGTCCTACTACCATTTGAGTATTCTTCTTCGTGGGCGGTTGTAATTACTGTTTTCATGTTGTAAATGTAGTGAAAATTTAATTCATTGCCAAGAGTTCGTCTGTCATGTGGGTATAAAAATATCCCAAGGGGTCACGAGGTTCACCATTCTTCCTGATTTCATAGTGAAGATGCGAACCAGTACTTCTCCCGGTATTACCAACGGTTCCAATTAACTGGTTCTTTCGAACCCATTGACCTTTCTTCACCTTAATCACACCTAAGTGTGCATAAAGGGTTTCAAAGCCATAGGCATGCTTAATCAATATTCTATTACCATACCCATATTTGGAATACATTATCTTCACAACACGTCCCTGTGCCGTGGAATAGACCTTGGACCCAATATATGCCGAGATATCCAGACCTTCATGAAACAACATTTTTTTCAAAATTGGATGTTCTCTCATACCATATGGTGAACTCACATATATGAAGTCCTGTGTTTTAATAGGTGCAATTGTTGGGTAATAAAGAATTGCATTCTTGTTGTTCTTAAATAAATGCGAGGTTTCCTGTAATTTAGTTAATTGGGTTGCAAGCATCTCTGCTGCATACCACGCTCTTTCATCTACTTCAGCGAAAATGCTATCGTGTTCATTAAGAACGAAGTCAATATTATCGTTCCTATAATATTCAAATCCTGTTGTGTCGTAATCAACACCGAGAATCTGAGAATACATAATATTATCATATTCTTGAATCTCCATTGCTAATTCTTCCATTTCACTTATTTTATTTACTAACTCCGAGTACTCTTCTTTCAACTCAATATTCTCGTTCAATAGTTCTTGGTTTACAGATGGCGCACTACCACCAAAAAAGGCAATTATGATTATCACAGTAGCAATCGTCATAATAATTCTTCCGATAATGGTTTTTGAATTTCTCATAAATTTGTATTTAATAGGGTTATTTTGTGTCTGATAATCAGTTAATTGGGGCGTTAATCCCTATGATTTTTTGACTAATACGAAGTGTATTTAAATGAAAATGCCCAGAAAAGTTTGATTTTCTGGGTATCGTGATTTTCAGTACGTTAGTTATGACTGAAATCAGTTTTAATGGGATTGCTCCCGGTTTTATTTTCAATGTAATTTTCATTACTTGTTGGTTATAAATAGTAAAAATTATTAAAAAAGTCACTTTACTTAGTTTCAGGTACTTGAGAGAATTTTATTTTTTCTTTCATCCTCTCAATTATTTTTTCTGGTGAAAATAAGAATAAATATGAGTCATCTAATCTACTAAACCCACATTTACTGGCAACGTTAAATAACTTATAATCATTTAGTTCTCTATCATTTTTCCCCATTAACTCATCAAGACCGTAATATTCTCTGGCAGAAACCAAGCGTTTGTCCCGACCATCGGGTCTGTTTTTAAGAAGAACGGCTTTATGTTGTAAATAGTGTTCGGAATCAATTGTGTTGTTTTGAAATGGTTGTACCAGTACTACAATTGCCACATCATCACTATAGAAATCCCTGTAAAGCATTTCAGTAAATTCCTCTGTAATGCCACGCTTACGGTAATTATTATTTAAAATGAAGTTATGAACAAAAACAACTCGCTTATATTCTTCGATATTGATTTCACCTTCATAAATCATAGTTACCAACTCACTATAAATGTTTTCAATTTCATAGTCCTTAATGAGTTTATTCAAATCAACACCTAGTTGTTTCCCCATCTCAATATTCCACACACTGAACCCATATTCACCAATAGGAACCGGGGATTGATGGGTAGTTATTCTGAGTTCAGAAACCATTCCATCATATTGAGTTATAATGTTTTCGTTATTACTAATTAAATCAAAATTCTTGCGATAACCCAATGTTTTAAAGATGATACTATCCCATAGATTCCAGTCAGTCCTGTTCATAGTAATTCAATTAAGTGCAAATATATGTAAAAAATATCTAACGTGCAAGAGTTATAGCAACTCGTGCGCCTTCCCCATTCTACTGAGCAGGTCTGCAAAATATGGTTTTATCTCATCAAAACGCATATAGTCTTTGGGTTCGAAGTTCTTATCAATCCAACTATTCCAGTGGATTACAACATCAAATCTTATCATATCATTAATAAAATCATTAATTGTTTCAGGGGTTCTGAGTTGGTGGGTCTCTCCAGTTTTCTTTTTTATGGTATAGGTTCCTTCATAGAATTCGAGAACCACACTGTTCTCATTTGTGAACCTAAACCAATTTACCATGTCTTTACCACGCCAGTTATCAAAAAGGGTGGTTGCAGAGGACTTCCCAGATACCGGATATAACATATCTATTACGAAAGTTTTAGCAAGGAACTCCTTGAATTTCTTGCTCCCCATTGTTTCGATATAGGGAACTGCTTTTATCATTTGTAATATGTTTTGAAATCGAAAAGATACCCACCATAACCACTAGGTACAAATTGGTATACTAATCTACCTTTAACACAATCATTATGAACCATATCCATTTGATACCAACCAACAGTTACTTCAACACAATCGTCTTTAACCTCAACATTTCCAAGTGAACCAAACGAATCTTCGGCAAGGAAAAAATCGACTTCATCATAAGAAAGAGTGCCAGAACAACTTGTCAACAGCACAGCAGATGCTTTTTCCCAAGAACTCTGAGAATCATTAATGTTTTTCTTATAGAGATAAAGTCCTCGACACCCATGACCAACTTTATCCATCACCTTTTTTGGTTCATAGGCTAACATAAACATCCAATCGCCTCGAATGAAATGAACATATTTCAACCCATCTATTTTCCCGTAACCGTTTTCCCATTTAATTTCACCAAAACCACTCTTACGAATCCAGTCTTCGGTTGTGTTGTTTCTGGTAGGTGAGGTTTCGATTTCCGAAAATTCATCTACTCTTATCTGTCCGAAAACTCCTGTGGTAATGAACAAAATTGCTAATATTCCAATTATTTTTTTCATATCAATAATTATTTGTTTCAGTGATTATACGAAAATCAGGTGAAAATGTTACAAAAAACACGCATTTTTTTATGTGCGTGTCTAATAAATGGTTTTAATTAAATCTATTCCTGAAGTTCGAATTCAGCGACAACCAGAATCATTAGGTTTTCAGGTGGGTCACCTTTATACTCAGTAGTCATAATACTACTAATAGCACCGTCTGTGAGTATATCACCTACATTCATCCAACTCCGGTCTTTTACCTCGAAAAGCACGGCATTGGTATCGCTGTCAACAAATTTGACAACTAATCTTGGAGTTTGTTTTCTGTATTTCATTCTTCTGGTTTTTCTTCATCGGGGTCGGGCAAAGTACCGAGACCAGTAATTAAATTAAATACGTTGAAAAACAACATTTTGATAATCCAATACAGTACAACAATCTGGGGATATGCTATACTTCCGAGAAAATTACTCAAGAAAATTTTCCAGAGTATCGATATTACCAATCCCACAATTAGTGCTTCTATTGCATAATATCCCATTACCGGGAAAATAAATAACATTTCTTTTAACGGCTTTTTGCTACTCATAATGAATTATTTAGTATCTATTTTTAATCCCATTTCCTTAAATCTCAACAATGCCTCTGCATTGCCCATAGCATCATCAACGGGGTGATGTGTATGTTTGGTCTTTCGAAATTTCTTCCAACCAGCCCACATGTCTTTAACCATTCCACAGTATAGGTCACCAATTCTCCGTGATGACCACCCAAATGGGTTTGCTCCATAATATCTGAGAAAATAATAGTTAATCCAACTGGCATCGTAACCATTGTTATCTGAAATCAAAATTGGTCTCCCTTTACAATTTTCTTCGAGCCAGTCTGCGAAATCCGACATTACCCTTACAGGGTCATCAAAAGTCTCATGCTCTTCTCTACTGAATCCACTTACTGAAAGTGCTCGTTCATCGTATTTATCAGATATGGGTCTGGTCTGTCCATAAAAGGTGGTGTCGAGTTCTGGTGTGACTTTAACCACACCAAAACACACCATACTGTTGACAGAAATTAATCCACCATCTGATTCTACATCTACTACAAATAAATTCATAATTACACTTTTAACACAAGTTTTTGTAAGTTGGCTTTGAATGCTTTCCTGAAGAATACCCACAAGAATATCTCGTAGAGCGTGTGCATGATAGCAAAACAGTAGTGTGCGATGCAAATCAGGATAGCGACAATGAGTCCAAAGGTCAACTTACTAATCCAGTTATTGAACTTGGTGAACATTTCACGGAGTCGTTTCCAGTGAATCACTTCTTTTTTCCAAAGTATTATTGCTAGATTCGTTTTCATATTAATTCCAAGATATTTTAAGTGAATAATTTGTGGGAAGTTCCCTGATTAAAGTATCTGGTATTGTTGCATAGTGTTCTGGTGGTAGGTAAAAACACCACACCGTCTTGAGATTTGGGAGGCTTAAATCGGCAATCCAGTTATTGGGTTTGTTGTCATAAACCAGTCTCTCTTTCGTAAGATACGCAAGAGTATCATTGTTACTTGGTAGGATATAGGTGTCGCTCCAATACTTGTACTCGTACTTGTTATCACTAGCATACATTATCTTTAACGAACCCTCGTTATAATAAAATAGGTATGGTGAATAACGACCTATTTTAGTTGTGTCACCATCATGAACATGAGCACTTCTTTTAAGTTCTTTATCAGTGGTGAAGGCACAATCTTCAACAAGCATTGAATCATTCAAATACATTATCTGAATCTGTTCGGTGTTGACTATCTTAAATTTAGTTTCGTAGTTCCCACGCATGACGTAATTAGTGGCAAGGGTGGCTACGAGAGCCACACCTGCACTAATCGTCAATACTAGGTATCTGTTTTCCCAGAATTTCTTCTTGAAAAAACATAAACATATGAAAGAAACTAAAAGTACTGCTGTTATGAATATCCACATGATTAATTATTTTTTTAGGTTAAACAATATTAGTCTTCGTCATCAAAATCGACCCATTCAAGACCCGGACAGTAATCACTGTAACTCTCACCGAAGTATTCTCCAAAGATACCTGAACTGCTTCCAATAGCTCTACCGAAACTGCTAATGGCTCTCCAAAGTCCTTGAGCAAGCCATTTTAATACACTCCAAATACAAGTATAGAAGATGAATCTAATAGGTGTCCACAGCACATATACTGCAAGGAATGTAATTGATAATGCAATATACTTCACAGGATACCATACTAAGTAAATGAAAGGTTCGATATACCATACTTTCTTTCCACGCCTGTATTTGTTGACCAGTGCTTGACCCCAACTTGAAACCAGAATCCAAAGCAGGTAAATAATACCCGCAGCAATGAGAATTACGACAATTGCGGCAAATATTTTCCAATTTGCAATACACCAATTGGCAACAACCATCAAGGTACGAGCAATAATATTTACTAAGAAGAATGTTCCGGTGAGGATACCGAGAGTTACAATAACACCAACGAATTGCTTGGTACGTTTCACAATCTGATTCACACGACCTCTTTCAACCGTAAAGGTATTACGGAACCATCTACCAGTGTCTCCAAACCAAGTCATTATAGGGTCCATACGGGCATCCCAACGAGCATTGGCTTCCAAACGTTTCTTATCATGAATGGCTCTCTTCCTGCGTTGTTCACCTTCTCTTATTGATTCTTTTTCACGCTGTGCAGCACGCCTTTTATCAAGGTCATCACGCCATATTTTCCACTTGTCTTGAATTTCATGACGTTTTGCCTCATACTCCGGGTCATCCTTATTGATGTCCTTGTACTTTTTAGAAAGGAAGTGGTTGAAGAACTCATCATCCGAATGGTATTTGTTCTGTTTATCAAAAAAGATTCTAGCGGTTTTTGGCATTTTCGCTTCTCCGTGCCCACCATTATAATACATCTCATAAGCTGCTTCATCATCGAGACCCGCAATCCAGCTATTCACCAGTTGCTCCAGTACAAAGAACAATGCTTTGGGGATAAGCATGAGCACCCATCTAATAACCTTATAGAGTTGGATGAATGGTAGAACGAGCATTGAAAATATCAGTAACCAGAAATACGGACAGCCATTCTGCATGTCCTTTGGTGTGGGACAATTGCTACGAAGTACGTACTTCATGAGTTTGTAGTGCCAAGAATACTTACTTACTACCATAAGTTTTGGCTTGTCAGCTATAATAAGGAATTTTTCATCCTTGTTCTTCAAGGGGATAATGTCATTGAAAGCAAGGTCTGTCCCTGCCATAACCTCAACAACTTTAAAGTAATACCCACTAGCGTTTTTATAAAGGAATGCCTTAAAATGACAACCTTTACCCTTGTAGGCTTTGGGGTCATTGAATTCGACCACCTTGTTCAACATTAATTCCAGTTTCTCTTTCTTTTTCATCATAATTTAATTTAATAATATATTAATAATTTTATGCTTTACTCCAGTTTGTTTGATTCCCTCATTGCTTCGGGGTGTGTTTACGAAATTATTGGGAATCCATTCCTTCAAATCCAAGTCATCAATAGCAACCCAATTTTCAACTTCTTTTTCTCTCACATATTGTAGAATTTCATTTGCTCGGCATTCTTCGAGTTGTTGGAGACTCGTGAAACGAATACCCCAAAGAGTTGGAGTACTGTCTGATATCATATGAGTAATTCCATTCCACTCAAAGAACTCGTTCATAAGGTCCAAGCCATAATGGTCTTTCCAATCACTACTCAATATAATAACTGGGTCAACCTTTTCACATATATCATTAAGTACCTTCACGGCTTTCTTATTGAAGGGGCATCTGGCAAGCATTTTCTCAAACCACTTCTTCGTATTGGAATAAGTATATTCATCAAAGTCCAGAGAAAGAACCCCGTCAATATCAAGAAATATGTGAGGTTTAGAGTTCACTCAATAATTGTTTTACGTGATTAATATGCTTGCTTGCCATAGGCTTTCCACAAGTGTTTAATTTAATAAAGGTTTCAAAGATAGCTTCTTTACTTGGATTTTCCAAATACCCATAAGAAACATTGGTATCTGTAAATTTATATTGGTCATGATGTGACAACTCTGAGAAGTAGAAACCCCTGTATTTCAGGCGGTCTTCAACGAATTCCGTGATTGCTGTAAGTCTTTGCTTGCCGTCAAGAATTTCATAAAGTTTGCCAGCGACACGCATATTGCGTTGAACGAAAACGAATTTTCCGATATCGATGTTATCGAAAATACTATCAATTAACTCAATTTTGTCTTTGGTTGTCCAGACGTGTTCACGTTGGTAATCAACATCCATATCAACTCCTGCGTGGTTTGCTTGTACCATACTTAGGAGTGATGAGATTGGACTATTCAGCATACGAAGATAGACCTTTTCTTTTTTGGCAAAACTCGTGGCTTTGTGTGCTTGAAATGGTAAAAGCTCGTTCCATTTATGAATATTAATTTCGTTTCTCAGAGGACCGTTTCTGTCACGTTGAACACCAATGGTTTCGCAGAGATAATACATACCATCCCGGTAGACTTCACGAATATAGGTCTCTTTATGAGCACCCCATGCTATACGTTGACCCACTTTATAGGTTCTGCGTTTGGGTGGGGCGGTGAGAATGCCGTTTACTATTGCCTCTTCAGCTTCGCTAATTGCGACAACACATAATCGTTCCTCATTCTCTTCAGTACTTAACTTTTTTTCTCGTGCCATATGTGCTTATACGAAAAAGAAATTATTATGTTACAAAAAAAGGTGAGAAATTTCTTCCTCACCCCAAAATGATAGAATTAAGTCCAACCCTACTTGGACTCTTCACCATTTGTTTCTTCAGTCTTTTCTTCCGGGGCATCTAGTCCCAGAACTTCGTTAATTGCTTGCTCCAGTGTTGCTTTTGGTATGGTTCCCAATACCATTTTTGGTTCTCCCTTTAATGGCACAAATAATAGTGCTGGAATACTTTGAATTCCAAAGTTTGCAGCCAATTCATTTTGTTCTTCGGTATTGATTTTATAAAAATCAACGTTTTCGTATTCTTCAGATAACTCTTCTAATATTGGTGCTATCGTCTTACACGGTCCGCACCACTCAGCAAAATAATCTACCACAGCAGGTTTTTTACCCTCGAATGACCAGTCTTCATTTTTTGTGTAATCAAACACTTTTTCTTTGAAAGTTTCGGTTGTTAATTCATGTACCATTTTTTGTAAAATTTAGTTTATATTCTTTTTCAATCTTATTCGAAATTAATCTATTAATATTAATCTTCTTACCGTGTACTAATAATTTATTTTCACCAACAATAAACGCTTTTAATTCTTTTTTGCCGTGAAAGACGTATTTAATTAGTTCTGGTGTTGTTACTTCATATATTTTAATGAACTTGGGACTTATTCTATTATTGATATTTTTTAACACTCTTATATCACCAGTTTTTGTTAATCCTTTATTCCACGGAATCAATCCTTTATGTGATTTAGATTGATTTTCCCTTCTCTCAATACTATGTTCACTACCAATTAAACTGTTTCTTCTTTTCTCTTTTTCTTTATCAGCATTTTCACCATATATATCTTCGTAAGTTTTTCCTTTTCTTTGGGAATTTAATTCTGAAAGATTTTGTTTATTACGTAACCATTTTCTATATGATTCGGGATTATTTAATTTATTACCACCCTTTCCACCATCAGATATATTATAATAGTTTGATGAATTTACTGCATTATAACGTTTAATCCAATAAATTTCTCTATCATAAACATTGGAAACGTGACATTCTTCAATAATATCTTTAGTGAAATTGTTTTTACCATACTTTTTTATCGCTAATTTAACACTAATTCCCGACCCCAAATAATTTGGGTTATTATTTTTATCCACACCAATATATTTTTTCCCATTAATTTTATTAGTGATTAAATAAACAATCGCCATATTCTTTTAACATAAATACGGCAATTTTGATTTTTATGCTAATTGGTGTGAATTTTTTCCTTAAAGGTTTCTACTGTTAAATTTTCCATATTCTTTCTAACTTTATTTTTTTAATTTTACCCAAGTTTCGTGGCAATACCCGATTTGGTGTTTGCAATCATCAATTGGATAATGCTTCGTACCTGAGTTCGGGTAATTGGCTTTGATTTCCGGTGCAAAGGCAGCAAGTGTTCTGACATCACGTTCTGACCTGAAGTACCAAGGCATGTCTTGATAACCACATGCGACATAAGCGTCTTCAATCAAACCGATATCGAACCTAGCACCGTTCCCCCAAACCCTTACTTTTTCAACACATCCTTCCATCCACTTATTGAACTTCACAAGTGCTGTTTGGATGTCAAAACCGGATTTGCAAACCAGATTTCGTGCTGCATTATTTTGTTGTAACCACCAGTAGAATGTGCTACCATTAACTTTAAGTCCGACATCCAGACAGCTTTGCAGGTCAACTGTGATATAAAATTCCCTGCCAGTTTCTCCGGTTTCCAGATTGAATTCGACAGCACCTATTGAAAGAATGGCTGAGTTACTTTTATTTCCTAATGTTTCAAGGTCGAGCATTACGTCTGTATATTCCATATTGTTTTTTAAATTGGTTAATATTTTAGCTATTTTAATATAAATTAACAGGTTCTGGCTAGTGGGCGAACTATTAGAGTGCCATCAAATATTTCTGAAAGTTACAAATTCCCACACTCTTATTACATTCTAATATTTTTAATGTTCCTAAAGTATAACATATTAGCCAGAAATGCAAATGTTATTTATTTTGTTTTTCTGAAATTACAAACATACATCAATTTATCTCCGACATACATTCCATCCATTTGAATTTCAGCAGTCCCGCTTTTTGAAACCAAAACGTTATTTAATAATTCAAATAATCTTGTTCCAACATTCGTTCTTAATCGATGTTTTCTGTTTTTGTTTTCCACGATATAGGAGCAGTATGCTTCAGGGGTTCTATATCCCTTTCTTCTAATAAATTTCCACGTCACCTTCAGAGTTTCCCTTTTCATTATTCCGTTCAATTTTTGTATCCATGTATTTCATCAAGTTCTGTCCAGAAATCTTTAAGTATTTCAGCATCCAAATGGTCTTTATACCACTTCAATGCCATCTTGAAGATTGGTCTGCGGTACTCATATTCTTCAACGTACTTTATGTACATCGAACTACCATTATCATTACTATAATGACCGTTTGAGCGCATGTCAGCCATCTTAACGATAATTGCAATATAATCCTTTACGGTCTTACCCATAGTGAAGAGATGACGCAGCAAGCGGTTTTCTTCATGAACATCGGTCACAGCCAATATGACTTGTGCAACACGTCTATTACTGGCTTTTTTGATATCGTTAAATGTAAGTTGAGCGTCTTCTATTAGGTCATGACCACTCGCACCCTTACGTGCGATATAATAATCATTGTAATTCAGAAACACAGTCTCATACATATCAATACTATTTTCAACCATACTCACATGTATGGAATAATTCATACCATCATAGGTACAGTTGGCATTGTCGTGTGCTTTTTTTGCGAACTCACTAAAAGCCTTTAATTCTTTTTTTTCTTTTTTGTTTATCATGTCATTGCGTTAAAACCAAGTCTTTTAGCATCAGCACTATTATATATCTTAATACTATCAAATCTGCCATTCCAATAGTTATCGTTATTATATAGGTCACCATCGCCTTTGGTTTGAAGAAAGTCGATACTGTTTCTATATCTTTTGTTCTTGGTGTCGTGAACTATCCACCAACCATTAATAGCATCATACGGACTGTCAATCCATACGGTGTCACCGTATTCAATTCTACCTTTGAATTGGGTAGATGTGCTGTCGTTTAATAGATTTATCCGGTATTCACAATCAAGCATTTCCTGACTGATTGCAATCCAACGGTGCTCACTTGCTTTATAGGGATTGATTCTTGACCCATCACCAGTAATAGTCGGTGTTGCATCGCACTGCCTTACTTCGGCATGATAGATAGTACCCCAGATATTATCATATATTGGAGTGACTTCAGGTATCCGAGGAACGAATGCCAATCTTTCATTTTCAAATGACATTGGTGTCCAGAAACTGAAGATTAGTGAGAATGTTATGAGTTTATATAATAGGTATCGTTTCATTTTCATTAATTTTATTTTGCAATTATACGAATAATAATTTGTTTTGTTACACTTATTCATAGAAAAATAAATACATTGATTTGCGTAATAAGAAAAAATGTTTATTTTTGTGACATGGAAAACAAAGTTATAACGGGAGCAGCACTTCTTTATTATAGTGAAAATATTGAAGGTGAACCGCTTACCCAAGATGTACCACTTACTTGTTTTAATGCTGGTGCACAATTTGTGATTGATTCACAGAAAAAGCGAAATAATTGTAACATTCCTGATGGGATTTCGTATAAAGCTATTGAACGGAGAAATAAAAGAATTATGGGAAATATGTATAAAAAAATTGCTGATAACGTGGATAAAATCATAACAGTAAGTGGTTTCTATGTTACGGCTCCGGGTGACGAAAGTGTTGGAATAAAGTCAGCTTCATGGGAAATTTGTAATGATTTTCATTTCGATACCCCTGAAGACCTTGAAGAATATCGAAAAGAAATCAAGCAATTGTTTGAGTTCCATTGTGGCGAAATCGTATCAGTAATTACCTTCGAAGAATATCGGGCAGAACTCGATGCCGAAGACGAAGAATTGTATAAGGCACATCCCGTAAGATACCTAATTAAATACAATGGAAGTTATAAGCAAGCTAATTCTACAGCAAGTTATGGTAGTTCCGTTGGAGATGGTATTCATTTCGAACTCCCACACTGGATACATCCCGATACCGACAATTATGATGATAAGGTAATTAAATCAACTAGTGATGAATATTGGCAGATTCTTAAACAAGAAGCAGGTCGGCTTGAGAGGGAGATTAGTAATGATGAATATAGTTTAGCAAATGCCAGACGGAATCTCAACTTAATACGGAACGACCTCAACCATGCAAAATAATTTTTGAGTTTCATATATCATGATTCTGATTTTAAGTATTTAACAAGAAAATATGAAAGATATGTCAACATATAAATTTAAATCAATCCACAATTTTAAAAATTGTATATTCTTGGACGTTGATGGTGTCCTGAATTGTGAGATTTTCTATGAGGAACGTTATAAGGAACTCATTAAATACAATGGTATCCCATTCTATAAACAAGTTAAAAAGGTCTTGAGGAAACTCGTCAAAAGAAATGACTTAGGGAAGCTAGATTATTATAAAAGACAGTTTGACCCCAAACGCATTCAATGGTTAAATAGTCTTTGTAAAGATACTGATTCGGCTGTAGTGCTTAGTGCGAGTATGAGAAGTCGTTGGAGTCCATTAGAACTTAATGAGATATTCCAATATGCTGGTGCTACATTCACTATAATAGGTAAGACAGGACACTGTAAATGTAGAGTCAGGGGTATTGAAATCCATGAATGGCTTAGAAATAATTGTATGTACTGGTTTGGAGTTGAATACTATGACTTCTATCGTTATGCTATTATTGATGATGACAGCGATATGTTGTTGAATCAACAACACCATTTTTTCCAAACCGATAATTACAGTGGGTTAACACCCAACACCTGTTATAAGATAAGAAGATTTTTTAATCACGAAACATTTTAGATATGAAAGATATAAAAATAGAGGCGGTTATTAGAAATGGTGATGTATATGTGAGGCTTGATGATGTAGTTAAATCATTCCTTTCTGACTTTGCTGAATTGGAGAACGATGAATCAGCACTTAAGAAATACATCAAACGTAGTGTTGAGGTCTGGGAAAAATATGAAGAAGGTATTTTTGAACAAGCAGGAAAATAATTGAGATATGGATGAAGCAAAGATTGATGTTTATGTAAATAAAGATGATGAGATTTACGTTAAACTTGATGACATAATTAAATCATTGGAAAGTGATATTATAAGTGGAACCGATATGTTTAACCTAAGAGATTATCTCAGCTTTAAAATCAGAGGCTGGCGAGATTTTATAAATGAAACCAATGTTAGAAGAAAGAAATAATTATGAGAATAGGTTTAAGAAGAGAAGCCGAGGCAGTTAAAGCACTTGGTGATGAAATTGGTTATGGTCAAATGATAGCATTGGCTTCAGCACTCTGGCGCAAGAAATTGCGTGAAACAGGTACACCAGAAAGCGGGGCATTTATCCCCACGCTTGACTACGATGTTAAACCAGAATGTCTTAATAAGAGGGAATTAATAATGTTCGATAATATAATTAAAGAAGCCATAGGATGACTGACATCGAATTAATTGAGAAGGTACTCAAATCCAAGAACCCTTCCGACATACTTAATGGTGATTGGAAAACAACCTACAAAACATATAGTAGGTTAATTCATCCCGATACCTGTAGCCGACCCGATGCAAGTGATGCTATGGCTAGGTTAAATGAATTCAAGGATTTAATTAATAACGGTATCGAATATGAGGATGAAACCGGACCATTCCGGGTCTTCGAAAAGAAAATCGTCTATCAGGTCACCGATGAAAACTGTGCATTACTTAGGAAGTCTTTTCAAAATTTCAAGATACTGAAAGCGAAGACTGACAAATCGTCAGTCGGTTTCCACCGATATCTGCCAGAAAGTATGCGTCTCGGCAAAAATCAATTGGTAATCACTTTGAAAGACCGTGGCGTTCCGCTCACCGGAGAACAATTACCACAGGTTCACGTTAACTGGTTGTTTAGTAGGATGTTCGAGGTTTCGTTGTGGTTTAAGAATATCGGGTATTCTCACATGGGAATGAACCCTACCACAGTCTTCGTAGTGCCTGAGACTCATGGTATTATATTGATTTCGTTCTATCATATGACGCATTTGGACAACAAAGCCGGGACTATTAGCGCAAAATATAAAATGTGGTATCCAACCACGCTTTTCATGAAAAAGATTGCAACCCAAGACATTGATTTGGAACTCTGCAAGAAAATTGCACTATATTTGCTGGGTGATAGGAGTGCAGCAGGTACGAAACTCAAACGAGATGCTGATGTTAATCAAGAGATTCTGACGTTTCTCTTAACCAAGCATCAGTGTGAAGTTGAGGACTACAAAAGTTATAGGGATTTGCTGTCAAAAAATTTTAAGAAGAAATTTTACCCATTAGATTTGTAATCATGATAAAACCCGATAGAGTGCTATGCAAACGTTCATTAATAATTGGTGATTACTATTATTGGGATGAAAGCATATTTCCAGCAGTTCGGGTTCCACGTAATAACCGGATGTTTGTTGCTGGTGATTGGTATGACGTGGTTTACAATAAACATGACTTAGATAATACGTTCAGTATAATTGATAATCAAGGACACCTTCATTTGAATTATATGTATGAAGATGAAGATAATCATAAATTACCCCGTACCTATTCCAAATGGTTTTATACACCTAAAGAATTAGAAAAGAAGGAATTAAGAAAAAGAGTGAAATTATTGTGAGATATTAAATTATTTTTCGTATACTTGCACTCTCGATTAACATAAATTAGTATTAACAATTAAATTTTAATTATGGGACTTAACAAAGAAAACGCCAAGTCATTTGAAGAAATGGCAGCAGAGCAGGAAGAGGTGGTTGAAGAAACTACGGAAACCACGGAACCAGTTGCCGAAACAACTGAAGAAGTAACCGAAGAGGTTACCGATAATGCCGATACTGGTGGAGTAACTGAAACACCTGCCGAATAATGGGATATTCAGACTGGTCATCAGACGCATACACTAACTTGAGTTCAAGTAAAGGTTATGCACGGAAATCTGCCGATGATATTTTTTCAAAATCAGCAAAATCCGATATGCTCCCAAAGGGTCTCAGTATTAGGGAATCACGTGATAGTGATAAACATCCTGAATCTCTTGCTGTTATGATTTTTCTCGATGATACTGGAAGCATGGGTAGAATTCCAGAAAACATCGTGAAAAACGAACTTCCTACTCTCATGAACACTATTATTGATAATGGTGTTCTCCATCCACAAGTACTTTTCGGTGCTATCAATGACCATCATTGCATCGATACCCCACTTCAAATCGGTCAATTTGAAAGCGGTACTGAAGAACTTGATAAATGGTTGACCAGTGTTGCAATTCAAGGCGGTGGTGGTGCTCAAGCAAGGGAAAGTTATCTTCTTGCATGGTATGTTGCCGGAAGACATACGTCAATCGATTGTTTTGAAAAACGTAATGAAAAAGGTTTTCTTATCACAATTGGTGATGAAATGAGTTGGGATTCTCTCACTCCTTCCGCTATCGAGACCGTTTTCGGAGGCGAAGCAGCAGAAGGTGTTACCGACAAACAATTGCTTGAAGAAGCACAGAGACTTTATAACGTGTATCATATTCACGTTAATGAAGCCAGTTATCGTGATGACCCGGAGGTTTTGGGTTACTGGCGAGACATACTTGGTGAAAGACTGATTGTCCTCGATGATTACAGTGCGATTTGCGCAACAATTTCGACACTTATTGCTGTTCAGCACGGTGTTGACATGGCAGACGTTACATCGAAATTCGATTCGAAGACTGCGGGTCTGGTTACCACGGCTCTGGCAACGGTTGTTAAAGGTTCAATCGTATCAGCCAATGATGACGGGGTTATTAAACTCTAAGATTATTTTTTCTATATTTTAAAGGGAACTGATGAAAATTAGTTCCCTTTTTTGTAACATAATCATTTTAAATTCGTATAATTGCATATGAGAAAGATGAATCCTGCATATATTTACGTACTCCTAATCGCAATTGCAATAATAGTGAACCTTGTCTTTAAAAAAGAAGGTAACATCCTATTGATTTGTGTGGGACTTGGATTTATGAATGTTATTTATATATTGGATAAAATATTGAAGAAATTATGAATGTAAATATTGTATTGGGTCTGGGTTTCGGAGACGAAGGTAAGGGTTCAACCATTAACTGGTTATGCAAACAAGCAAGACAACCACTGGTTATAAGATTCAGTGGTGGTCACCAAGTCGGACACACCGTTGTCATTGATGGTGTCAGGCACGTCTTCTCGAACTTCGGTTCCGGTACGTTCCAAGGCGCACCAACCTATTGGTCGGAGTTCTGTACCGTTAATCCCGTTGGTGTGCAGAGGGAAGGAAAGGCTCTCAGGGAACTAGGGTATGAACCCAAATTGATTCTGAACAGCAATGCAATGATTACCACGCCTTTTGACATACTGAAAAATCTTAGTCTTGATGGAGAACATGGTCATGGTAGTGTTGGTGTGGGATTTGGTCAAACCATTCAGAGGAACGATGACCATTATCATCTCTATGTCAGAGACCTGAAATATCCTGAAATCCGAAATGCTAAACTCAAGCTGATTCGGGAAATATATTATGGCTACAATGTTGCACCTAAGTCCACAACAAAAAGGGTTCTCGATGAATTCATAATTGCTTGTGATGAAATGATTGAGAACGTTGAGGTCGTTGATAATCTCGATAACTTCCAGAACATGGATTGGATATTCGAAGGGAGTCAGGGTATCATGTTGGATACGGACTACGGTTTCTTTCCGCATGTCACCAGAAGTTATTGTACCTCAAGAAACGCACTTGAAATCATCGGTAGGTACGATAAAAAACCATTTATTAATATGTTTTACGTGACCAGAGCATACCAGACCCGTCACGGAAACGGACCAATGACGAATGAGGACCGGGATAAAATCAATTTCAAAATCAAAGACAACCCATTTGAAACCAACAGCAATGATGGGTTTCAAGGCATTTTTAGGAAAACCGTCTTGGATTTAGATATATTGGGATATGCTATTGATTGTGACAGATATCATAATCCAAACGACCTTATTTATGGGAGGAAACGTATGATAATCACGTGTTTAGACCACGTACCTGAAGACATACCTGTCACAATTGGTGGGATTATGCGCTTCATGACATTTGATAAGATTGCCAGACGATTTGGAATATCACTCAGCTATCCTAGTTATAATGAGGAAGGCATAAAAGAATGAATATTATGAGATTCTTAATTCAAAAAATAGATAACAAGGTCGTTCACGAGTTTAGTTTCACATTACTGGAAAGCATCAGGTATCAGAAATGGTTGGAGGGTGAAGATGCTGATGTGATTGTAAAGTATGTTAATTGCCTTTCCAGTAATAAGGTCTGGTTTTTCAGTCCGTTTCACGAGCATTACGTACCTGTCGGGAGTGTTGAGTTCGTGCTGTCTTGGATGAAACGCTTTGATGTCCCAACACCGAGTCCTATGAATGTTCCCGAAGAACTCTTTGAGCCGTTCCTTGCAATGAGACCGATTATGAATGGTACGCATAAAGATATAAAGAGTCTTGTTAAAGGTAAATGGTTTGTTAAAAGCAATGATAAATTTAAAGGGTTTGCTGAAGTACTGAGAATCAAGAGTAATATAGATTGGAATATACCCAAAGGTAATTATCAGATGTCGGAATACATGCGTATAGACAGTGAGTGGCGTGCCTTTGTTTATAAAGGGAAAATGGTTGGGTTACAAAACTATGGTGGTGATTTCACTGTTTTCCCCAACAAAGCTAAAATCCAAAAATTAATTCATTATTATAAATCAGCACCAGTAGCATATACTTTGGATGTCGGTGTTAATGACCACAATACATTCATTATTGAAGTCCATGACTTCTTTTCCTGTGGACTCTATGGGTTCGCAGACCATAAAATATATCCGTACATGTTGTATAGGTGGTTTCATGAATACTTAAATAAAAACAAATGACAATCAAACAAATTTTTGACGAGATAGCTGCCGAACCGGGTACAAACATGAAGATGGAAATCCTTCGGAAGTATAAGGATAACGAACTTCTGGTCCGGGTATTGTACTTAGCCAACTCGAAACGAGTTAAGTTCTACATCAAACAAATTCCTGAATATACTCGAAACCCACAAATGAATGTTGAGTTAGACGTGGTGTTGACAGGACTTTCGATGTTGTCAGATAGAACAGTTACTGGACATAATGCAATTGCATATTTGAAAAACTACCTCTGTGGTCTTGAACCTGATGATGCATACATTCTTGAGCGCATCATCGAGAAAGACTGTAAAATTGGTATGGGAACCCGGAACATTAACAAGGTGATTCCAGACCTGATTGAAAAAACTGGTTATATGGGTTGCAAATCATATTCCCGAAAACTCATTGATAAACTCCTTGAAGATGCTACAGCTTATAGTCAGGAGAAAATGGACGGCAGGTTCGTGAATATCGTGGTTATAGGTGGTGATGTTCTAATGGAAAGCCGTCAGGGTGAACCCACGTTATTGGAGAACCCTGCTTTCCTTTCCGAACTCGAAGAACTCAAGGACTGTGTAATTAATGCCGAACTTACTATGGATGGTGTGGAGCGATATGTGAGTAACGGAATTGTTTCGTCCCTCGTAAGTATTGCCACCAAAAGGAATAGTGGTAAAGACGTTACCAAGGAAATCAAGAAACTTGAAACCAAGCGTGGTATGACGTACCGTGAAGCACTGGATGCCGTCAGGGTTACGGCTTGGGACATCCTGACCCTTGACGAGTATTTTACAAGGTCATGTAAGCGTCCTTATTATGCACGTCTTGAAGACCTTGGGGTGACTCTAAAGGGTTGTAACATGATTTCAGTTGTGGAAACCCGAATAGTCAGTTCCAGAGAAGAGGTCATGGCGCACTTCGAGGAAGTCCTGAAGCGCAATGGCGAAGGTACTGTTGTTAAATCAATGGATGGTGTCTGGGCAGACAAGAGACCCAATTACCAAATCAAGGTTAAGAAAGAAATGAACCTTGACCTCAGAGTAATTGGTTTCAACTACGGCACTGCCGGGACCAAAAACGAGAACGTGATATCGAGCCTCAACGTGGAGTCCGAGGAAGGCACGTTGAAGACCAAACCACAGGGGATTGATGAAGAGATGATGGTTCATATCACCGACAACCAAGACCAACTCATGGGTACGATTGTGGAAATCAAATGCAGTGGTCTGTCTCAGGATGAAAAGGGCAACTACTCAACCCTACATCCTGTCTTCAAGATGTTCAGGGACGATAAGGACATTGCCAATACTCTTGAAGAATGTGTTGAAATCAATGAATCATCTTCGTTGTAATGTGTTATACTGGTAGATGCATATGGGAAGATTTTATGGGTGATTGTAAGTTTCCAAGTGCCAAAGAGGTGAGAGAAAAGTATCCACTTCCTGTTTGTGGGATGGGTATTTAAAGTGAAGAAGAACAGGAATACGTGGATGAAGCGAATGAAGATATTAAGAAAATTTTAGAAAATATTAGAAATCGTAACAAATCTGAATAACTTTCGTATAAATAATATGGTGTTTAAAGGAACATATACTCAGGCTTACACTCTCGACAGAGAAAGTAAGGAATTTTAAAGACGATTTTAAATAAAAATATATTGTTGATATTCAAAACATGTTAAATAATAATTAGAAAAAATTAAAACAATTTATTATGCAAAATAGAGATTTCATACAAGAAACAATAGAAACACTCAGACGAGCATCCACTAATATCGAAAAGAATTATGATAAATTCAATAATGGTGAGATAACAAAAGAAGCATTTGAAACCATTTATAAACACATATTATCTGATGATGTGTTTGATGAACTTGCTGCTGAGGTTAATGATTGTCCTAATCATGGACATGAATATAATTTTTAACACCGTTGAAACTCAAAGGCAAATACATACAGAAGTACACCGTTGACAGAAAATCCAAGGAATTGGTTGTCGAAGTAGAACTCCGTCAACACCAAGGTCTGGGCAAACCCGGACAGAATCTCTGGTATGGTGTGGCAACAGCCAATGATAAAGACCTTAACCATAAAGACCTACCCAACTGTGTTAATGCTGAATACATGACAGAACAGATTGCCTTGGAGATTATTGAGGCATGGAAAACAAGAGCCAAGAAACAAGGTAAGAGTTTTAGATTAAAAAGAAAGAAGAAATGATTACATCGGACTTCGATAGAACTCAGGACTTAATAAGTTTAGTTGTTAATGACATGCAGGAACGATACCCTGATTGTCACCATACTGTTAGAATATTATTCTGGGATGACGGAACTTCTTTAGTTGAATGCCGACATGCACGTCTTACCGAGAAAGGTGTTATTATATGTAACTCCATATATTATAAAGACGAATTAAAATATCATGAACACCAATTGGAGGGTGATAGGATTAGAATCGATGGAAGAGGAAATGAACACAATATAAAATCAAATTATGAAACCAGCAGAATTTTACGAAAGCATTGAACGTTTTGTCGCAGAACAAAAGCGTTGGAGAGCATTGAAATTTGGGGATATTATATACGAAGAAGTTCCAAGAGAAATTGAATTTGATTACCATAAAATGCAAATCGATTCCATTGACATTGAAGAACGAAAAGTATATGCTCGTGATGTAAGTGGTCCGGGAATTCCATATTCAAAGAACATTAGTTGTTTCCTCACTGAAGCTGAATTTGAAAAATTATAACTATGAAAGTCAAAACACTAAGATACAAAAAAGAACATAACCCTTTTAAGTCATTTGTTCATATCGAAGACATGGGTGCTGGTCCTGAAGTGTTCACATCAGATTTACCTAAGTTGCAACCCGAAACCGCTACTCTGGAAGCCGTGAAAGAATATTTTGAAAACAATGACTTCTATGAAGGTCTTGAACTGGATTGGGACACTGTTGAAATGGTAGAACTCGACCTTATTGAAGTCGGGGAAGTCGGTGCTGATATCAGAAACAAACTTGGCTCCTATCGTAATTTGGTGTCGCTCGTTGAACTCTTGTTGGAAGAAGAAGACTATGAAAAGCGGAAGGGATTGAAAAAGTTCATCAGAAAAGAAATAATTCAAACCAAGAAATGTATTAAGTATCTTGCAGGTTTGCTTTAGAATACCTATATTTGTGAAATGGAAAAGGTTTGGATATCATATTGCACGGAATACGAAGCGGGTTGGGGTCAGAGACCAGATGGTTTTATAATGAGTGAAGACCGTGTGGTAATGATGGAATGGATTCTTCTTAAAGGCAACACAGGTGAACCTGACTACTACTGGAGATATGATACTCCGAAAGAAGTGCAGTGCAGTCAAGAGACCTATGATAAGGTCATGAAGAAAGTCGGGGAAGATGGTATTGCTCATTTCGAAAATGGTGATAAAATTGATTTGGAATTATTTACAAAATTTTAATAATGATTGGATGGTGGAATTGGTAGACACTATGATGAAGCCAAAGTACAAGGCAACTAAAAAATCCGAATAAATAGGTTTAGCGACTGAAATAAAATGGGGTTTGCGGGTTCGAGTCCTGCTCCAATCACGAGGACATGTCAGTAAACAGGGTAAGTACTGTGAAAAGGTAGGATAACGATTACCCCTTTGAAAAAATAAACGAATGTCCCTACACCAAGGAAAATGGTCGTAAACCTAAGTTTTGCCAGTTTTGATAAAAATAAAACTGGTTTTATAAAATTATTGACATGGAAAGTATACATAATCCTTGGGAATTTGTTTCGGTGAAAGAAAATGGTGGTTACATTCTAAAAAAAGCCGACCCAGAAACTCGTGCCAAACAACTGCAAGAACATAAAGAAAAAAGAGAGAAGGAACTTTTGAAAGAACTTCGTGAACTTGAAATGTTATATTAATAAACACAAAATTAATTAGTTATGGCGTACATGCATATTTCCAACCTTTATAAAAACCAAATCATCCTTATGTTCAAGGAGTGTTATGCCTTGGAAAAGATTCATGGAACTTCCGCTCACGTTGGTTGGAAATTCGAAGATAGGATGGTTCATATTTTCAGTGGTGGTGAAAAACATAGTAAGTTTGTTGCACTATTTGATATGGATTTCCTTGTACCGAAATTCGATGAGGTATTCCCAGACCAAAATGTTATTATTTTTGGTGAAGCATATGGTGGGAAACAACAGGGCATGTCGGAAAGATATGGTAAAGTACTCAAGTTCATTGGGTTCGATGTTAAGGTAGGTACGTCTTGGTTAGATGTACCTAATGCCGAAGACGTGTGTAAGCAATTCGGTATTGAATTCGTACAGTATGATAAGATTGAGGTCAATCTCGAAAACCTCAACAAGTACAGAGACATGCCAAGTGTTCAGGCAAGGCGTAACGGCATCATAGACCTAAAACCACGGGAAGGAATTGTGCTCAGACCACTGATTGAAGTCAAAACCAATAATGGGGAACGGGTTATCTGCAAGTACAAGCCTGATGAAGAAATGGAAACCAAGACCAAAAGAGTTGTGAGTGAGGAAGACCTTAAGATATTAAGTGATGCCAAGGAAATTGCAGAGGAATGGACTGTTAATTTGCGATTAGAACACGTGCTTCAAAAATTCGATGCCGATGTCGGGATGGAGTCAATGGGCGACATTATCAAAGCCATGATTGATGACGTTTACCGGGAAGGCAAAGATGAAATCGTGGAAAGTAAAGCCGTTGGTAAAGCAATTGGTGGTGTGACAGTTAAACTTTTTAAAGCCAAACTTCAAAGCACGATAAAATGAAATATGCAATAAATGTACTTGAAGAAGAACTTAAAGAGGTGATACAGGAATTGGATGATTTTCAGTCTGAATACGTGGATGTTATTAATAATCAAAAACTATTAATGGAGAAAATCGAATCCTTAAAGGAAGCAATCGAACAATTAAACGAATAATTAAACGAATAATGGGAAAGTATTCACGTAAAGACATGATTGAGTTTGCGAACTTCGCAAAAAGTTATCAGTCTTCAAGAAATGTTGAGGAAGCATATGCTGCTTATCTCAGTGGTACGAGACTTGTGACACATCATGATTTTGGAAATTCTCTTTACAAAACAATCCAGAGAGCCAATAAGGTTTTTGTTGACGATAAGTGCGTGAAAAGCCGAAACCCTGATGAGACAATTCATTTCAAAAATTTACACTTACTTGCGATTGAATCATGGGATAGTGAACTTAAAATTATAAGATTAAAACGGTTAACCCCAAGGAAGTAAGACCATTAACGGAGGGTAAAACTAAAACCAATATTAAACATTACCCCAATGGTGTTCCACAGAAAACGGCAGCACCACCACCTTCACCGAGAGTGATTAAAAAAAAATAAAACGATAGAATCATGACAGCACTTTGGATTTACATAGGAATTAGTTTGATATGGGCAGTTTTTGCTGTTTACAAGAACATGACAAGTTATAGTATTAAACCAAGTTTTTTCTTAAATGCAGTGACTTTTTTACTGAACTTCGTATTGTTCCCCGTAACGGTATTTATTGCGATTAAAGATAAAAAAATACTTCACAAACACAAGTGGGTTTACCACGATTACATACCGTATGTCGATAAAAGTACACCGCATGGTGCTACACATAGAAAATGTGGAAAATGTAATAAAAACCAAACAAGTTGGTAATTATGAAAGATGTATTAGGTGACAGAAATAATTTCTATGTTTATGGTCATTTTGATAAAGAAAATAATGTGTTTTATATTGGTAAAGGAACTAAACGAAGGGCATGGAGTAAAGACAGACATTCCGTTTGGAAATATTATATTGAAAAGTGTTTATTAAATGAATATACTGTTGAAATTATTGAAGATGGATTAACTGAAGATGATTCGCTTTTATTAGAATCTGAATTAATTTCACAATACGGTGAAGAATTAATAAATTGGCAAAACTATGGAAGAGGTTTTAATAAAGAAATTTTAAATAAATTTTGGGAATTGCACGATAAAAATAAAGCATTAATTAAAGAATCAAAACTTTCAGAAAAAATTGATATTGAAAAATCAATAGAAGGATATCGAAATGCTATCATTAAAACATTAGAATATTTTAATCTTGATTGGGAAGAAGATTGTTTGGTGAAACGAATATCAAACATGATGGATAGTGAAAAAGAAGGAATGGGAAAAAAAGGTGAAATTGATGCAATTGATAGATTGACTTTATGTTTATGTAAAATCGGAAAAAATGACGAAGCAAAAATAGAAGCCATTAATTATTTTAAAAAATTTCCATACGATAAAACATATAAAGGATATGAAAGAATAATGAAAAGAATTAATAAGTTTGGGTAATTGAATGAAATTTTTCATTCTTTCTCTGTATTTATGTTGAAAGAATAAAAATGGTAAACAACGATTATTACGTATATGTATATTTGAACCAATTAAAATCGGGCGCATGGAAATATAATAACAATGTGTTCAATTATCAACCGTTTTATGTCGGTAAGGGTAGGAATAAACGTGAAATTATTCATCTCTGTCCTTCTATGTTAAATAATAAGTCGATTAAAAATTCCACGATTAAATCGATAATAAAAGAATGTGGTGAGATGCCCATTCATTATAGGGTTTATTCTGGACTTACTGATATGGAAGCCATTAATATTGAAATTGATATGATTAAGCATTTCGGAAGAAAGGATAATGGTACTGGAATTCTTGCAAATCACACTGATGGTGGTGATGGTGCTAATAATTTTTCTCCTGAAATAATAAAAAAGATGGGTAGGGGAAAAAAGAAAGTGTATCAATATTCATTAAATGGTGAGTTTATTAAAGAATGGGAAAGTCTCTCATCTGTTGGAGTTGAATTCAAAAACCCCCCAAATATTTCTACGTCAATAAAAAGAAATGGGACATATTCTGGGTTTATTTGGTCATATGAGAAGTTGGATACGTTTCAACCAAAAATTAAGTGGCAAGCACCCATTAAATATCAAAACATTAAGCAAATTGATAAGAATAATGAAAATATTATTTATATATTTGAAAATCTTTTGAAGATAGTTGTTAAATTAGATTTAAAACGTAGCTCAAGGGGTAAAATAATTGATTGTATTAATAAAAAACAAAAAACAGCATATGGTTACAAATGGGAAATCTAAGAAAAATGCGTTGTCAATACGCATGAAAGAGTTTTATGAGAACCGGACACGTATCCTGTTACCACGTAGAACGTATACCATTATAAGGATTGATGGTCGCAGTTTCCATCAATATTGTAAAAGATTAAACAAGCCTTTCGATGCAGGACTTATTGAGGATATGAACGTCACTGCCGAGTACCTATGCAAGAACATCCAAGGTGCTAAGTGTGGTTTCGTGCAGAGTGATGAAATCTCAATCTTGATGACGGACTTCGACACTTTACAGACCGATGCATGGTTTGATGGAAACATTCAGAAAATCGTGAGTGTGGCTGCAAGCATAGCTACTGCCAAGTTCAATCAACTGAGAATGCGAAGATTTTTTGAAGAGAAGGAACTTAATGGATATTCATTAAAGAAATTGATATCTGAAATGGATGCCTCACCATTTAAACTCGCTGAGTTCGATGCCCGGACGTTTACTATTCCAAGTCTCACTGAGGTCTGCAATTATTTTATTTGGAGGCAACAGGACACCGTTCGTAACTCAATCTCAAGTGTTGCCCAGAGTCTGTACAGTAGCAAGGAATTGCATGGTAAGAATATGAGTGTGCAGCAGGACATGATTCACGAGAAGGGTCAGAACTGGAATGATTACCCTGCCATGCAGAAGCGTGGAAGGTTTGTATTCAAGAAAGAAATTGATATGGAAACCGAGTTCAAAGGCAAGGAATTCCAGCAAAGCAGCTACAAAAGAAATAAATGGGTAAGTGATGAATGTCCTACTTTCACTCAAGACCAAGATTTTTTATTAGGTTTTATACCAGACATTAACGAATAATAATAAAAATAACTTTAGAAGTAATCAGATAAAATATGGTAGCAGTAGAATTTATTAAGCGCATTAAAGAAAGAAAAGAAAAATTAGAATTTATAAAAGTCGAATTAAAAAAGAAGTTTATTGGAATTGACGGTGTTATCGACAAAATAGTTGATAACATCAGTCTCTGGTACATGACACCAGAAATTCAATTCAGACCACTTATTGTCAGTCTCTGGGGAATCACGGGGGTAGGTAAAACCGACTTAGTTCGTACTCTGGTGAACCTCTTGGAATTCACGGACAAATTCATCGAGATTCAAATGGATATGAAACTCGATTACAGTAGAAACATTGAAAATTATTTGGAAAGTAGTGGGGTTGATTGTAAGGAACCCGCAATACTATTGCTTGATGAAATCCAACGTTATCGTACCATCGATGAAAACGGGCATATGGTTGAGAACAAACACTTCAATGATATCTGGATGTTGCTTTCCGATGGCAGGTTCAAGAATAATTCTCAGCGCAAGCATGAAATCATGGAAATGCTTTTCGAAGAACTGTACTGGCAAGACCAAAGGGATAATAGTCCAGACGAAGTTGATGCACCTAGTGTAGAAGTCACGTCTTCAACGAGTGGGACAGCGAAGAAGAAGAAGAAAGACCCGAAGGATATGAAATACCACACATCTTATTGGACAGCTAATCGTTTCAAAAAGATGTTGAATCTCACCATCAGTCCAGAAGATATAATGAAAATGAGTCTGGAACAGCGCATGGAATTGATGGAAGAAAGCCTGAAAACTAAGAACATCAACGAAGGCAAATCTTATGAGAAGCTCCTGATTTTCATTTCGGGTAATCTTGATGAGGCATTTAGGATGGCAGATGATGTTGAAGATAGTGAAAGCGATGCTGACATCATGCATGAATTATCCAAGAGAATCAACATCATTCATATTAAAGATGCGTTGAGAATGAAATTCAAACCAGAACAAATTGCGAGATTCGGAAATAACCACATCATTTATCCGTGTCTGGATAAAAAAGCCTATCAGAAAATAATTAAGATGAATTGTCAGGAAATCCTTGATAGAATTAAGAAGCAACACAGCATTACCATCGAATTATCACAGGAAGTCTATGATGTGATATACAGAAACGGTGTATTCCCGGCACAGGGAGTCAGACCAGCCATTTCTACGGTCTTTAATGTACTTGGTAGCAACTTACCTTTCTTTCTTTATCATGCTCTTATTTCTGATGTAAAGCAGTTTAAATTGGAATACGCAGATAAGAAACTATTTGCTAAAATCAATGAAAAGAAGGTGAGTAAACCAATTATTTTGGAACTCGATGAGATTCGAAATAATAAGAGCATTGATGAAGTCATGCTTGTAACGGTTCATGAAATCGGACATGCATTGGTTTATGCGATGCTATTCAACACACCACCAAAACAAATCAACACCAATAGTGCGGGTTTAACAAATGGTTTTGTTGTGAATCATAACTCGATAGATAATAAAACCTTCATTAAGAGTAAGTTGGCTGTTTATATGGCAGGTCTTTGTGCAGAAGAAATGGTTTTTGGTGAAGATTATAAATCAAACGGTGCTCAAATGGATATTCAAATTGCTACACATGAAGCCGGGAATTATGTTAGGCGTTACGGCATGGATGGTGTGATATCGAAAACCACAAAGAAAGAAATCAATGACAATAGTGAATATAATTTCGATGTAGACAAAACCAATGATATTATTGAGGGACTGTTGATTGAAGAAAAGAAAAGAGCACGAGACATACTAAATAAAAACGTTAAGATTTATAAAAAACTCATTGATAATGCGATTAAAAACAATGGGATTAAAATTGATGTTTTCCTTGAAATCTGTAACGAAGGGGGAATGGAACTCGTACAGAAAGAAATTAATGATAAGCTCATTTATTCTTACGAAGACAAACTAAATAACTTTTTAAAATAATGGATACGCTCACGTTTTATGTTGTACGGAGTAAGGACGGGAAATATTTGCGTAGTAAGGGTTATGGTGGATACGGTCAGTCTTGGGTAGATGACATTAAGAAAGCCAAGGTCTGGAACAAGATTGGTCCTGCCAATGCACAGGTCACTTGGTGGGCACGTAGTTACCCGGAGTATGGAATTCCTGATGTGATTCCGTTTGTTGCAACAGCAGGTGAACCTCTTAACCAAGATGACCGAGTGAAGAAGGCGTTAAAGAAGATAGAATTAGGTAACCTCCAAAACAAACTCCATCAGTTACAGGAGAGATATGATAAGGCAGTCAGGGAAAATCAGAGACATAAAAGTCACTACTCTAATGTTAGACTAATGGAAGCCACTGAGGATATGCAGGATATTGAAAATGAAATTCAGGAATTAAAAAATAATTGATATGAGATTAGGAAATCAGGATAACGGATTATTTTGTGATAACGATGGAAAGTTCATCGGAGTATCACTTGGGCACGATTACTGTGCTGAACACGAATGGGGTCATAAAGAACTGAAAAGAAATTTTGGTATACCGGACCTCAATGGAAAAACTCTTGGTGTTAAGTCAAGAAGCATCACTAAATGCATCAAGAACCTTATATTCTTGGAGCACACCTATAAGAGAAAAAAGTTTGCCATTCTTTATACTGGTTCTGATTGGAGAACCAAGGAAGAGTGTGAAGCCAATCTTCCACACTATCTTAAAAACTATAAAAAAGATATTGACTGGCGTATGGAATTCGAAGCCAAACGCCAAGCCAAATCCCCGGACAAAGAGCGTGAAGAGAAAGACCCAATCTTAACTGCATGGGATGGTGGTTCATTCGGAATTGGTGTGATGGGTAAGGAGAACGTGGAGTATCTTCGTGAACTATATCAGGCACTCCAGAATAAAAACGCTAGTCTGGCGTATGTGAATAGAATGCCTAATAACCCGTTTTGTCATTCAAGTCTCACTCTTATGATTGCTGACCGGATTCCACAGGAATATATGGAGATGATGTATGGTGCTGATAAGGACCAATGGGATTTGGAAGCCTATGAGAAGAAAATCGGCATGACCAAACTTAAGGAGAAGACCCGAAAAGATTCCCATGATGATAAGTATGGTCATCGACACGGTTATTATATTGCATGTAGTGCCAATTGGATTGATTATGAGGATGAAGAGGCTCGTAATGAAAAGAAAAAAGAACGTGGTACGAAATTCGATATTGTGTATTGGGTGAACTACAGTGATGATGATGACACTCATGGACACTTCACCGTTGAAGAGGTCAGGGAATGGCTGAAAGGTAAGAAGAAACTGAGTGAAATCCGAACACGAAACGAAGCCAAGAAGGAAAAATCAAGTGTATAAGGTAGTTACGGAAAACATGAGGTCGTTGGGTTAAGAAGAAACCCAAACATAATTGTTTTCCTACTCAATTCTTGGGTTGAAGAACCACGTGATTTAGAATATAATAACAAAGATTGGGGTGGTATTTGGTGTTGTGAAAAACTAAGTGCAGCACGAGCGTTAAAACGATATTTTGAGAGCAAATACGGTGTTGCCAGAATTTTTGAGTGCGAAATTGGTAACATAGTGTTCCAGAATTCGTATAGGAGTAAGACAGATAAGATAAAATTGATTAAAGAAATATTATGGAAGAATTAGATAAAGTACCGGAAATCAGGATGTACTTCTTTGTACCCTACAACATCAGTGAAATTCAAAAAGGAATTCAGGCAGGACATGCTGCCCTGAGATATGCAAGAAAGTTCTCAGCAGAACACCCGGAAGTCTGGGACTTCGTTGATAACCACGAGACTTGGATAGTTCTCGATGGTGGCACTATGAATGATACCAGAGATTTCGAAGGGAAAGTTGAGGGCAGCATGAATCAACTTGCTGATGGTTTAATGGATAATGATATTAATTTCTCGTATTTTCTTGAACCCGACCTTAATAGTGGGTTAAGTGCGCTGTGTTTTCTTTGTGAGGAACAAGTATTTAACTTCGAGGATTTTCCTGATTTCGTAGACCACATAATTAATACCAGTGGTCAAGATGATATTCTAAATAGTTTCCCTGTTCAAACCAGAATGAAATCAAATGAGGAATTAATCGAGGAATATCCAAGTATCTATAAAGAATGGGTGCGTGGCATGGGAGGCGTGAAGAACGTGTTTCTACGAAGCATAACTGAAGATGTAAAAAAAGCATAATGAACTTACGCAAGCTAATTAACATACGGAGTGCCAAACAAATTGATGTTCTTATTGCTGAAACCGAACTCATCAAGCAACGTTGTGATAAAATTGCTAGTCAGGAATATAAGGAACAGAAAGAGAATCAGAGGACTCATGACGAAAGATGTCCTAAATGCAGAGCAAACCAAGACAAGATTGTTGATAAAGTGAGGCTGGTTGAAGGTAAGGGTAGTGTTGATGGTAGTTTTTTTCTGGGATTCGGTAATGTAAGTGGTTCAATGAAAATCGATACCAATACAGTTAATCACTGTACTGTTTGTGGACACCAGTGGAAGAAGTTCAAGACCAAGTATGTTTCGAAGACCGGTATCCTAAGAGTGACATTAAATTATCTCAGTGATTTAATAAAAGACCCGGACTACAATAAAAAGTTATCATGGAAAATCGATGCCATTGAGATTTTTGATGGTTGCCATGCTGAAGCAATAACGATGGTTGTGAATGAAGAAAGTCGTTATTTACGTTCTAAAGGTTATCTACGTAATGCTGTTCTGAGGAAGTATTATCCATCAATATTTGATGGTGATAATAAGAAAGAATTACAGAAATTATGGAACTAATAATAATTGCAGGAGTTAGTGTTGATGGTGTTATCGGTATTGATGATGAGATTCCTTGGCGAATCCCTGAAGATTTCAAACATTTCAAGGAAACCACAATGGGAAATATCTTGCTCGTTGGAGCCACAACATTTAAGAGTCTCCCCCTCAAAGCACATGAAGGCAGAGAATTTATAATATTGAATGACGGTGAACGCTTCGACCTCCCGACTCTCCAATATTACCAGTTTAGTAAGTTAGACACTACTTTGAATTTATTACATCATCCAAATGTTAATCTTGAAAAAGCGTTTGTGATTGGTGGAGCAAGCATTTACCATGCGTTAATTGACTACTGTGACGAAGCTATTATAACTTGGGTTAATAAAACTTACCGGGAAGGCAACAAAAGGTTTCCGATTGACAAATTATTTGCTAACTTTGATGAATATTCAGACCAAGATTGGCAAGCAAGTAAGTCTGGACTACAATATAGAATAACCCACTATAATAGAAAATATGGCAGTCCGAAAAAAATCGATTTCTAAAATTCCTAAAGTCAGTACTTCCGAAATGGAAGTTGCGATTGCCAATTACTTCGATTATAGAACTCACATCGTCATACCAAACCTGTCATGGGGATTTTTCAATCACGAGTGTGACCTGTTTTTAATTAGAAAGTCTGGGTTTGGATTCGAGGTTGAGATAAAAAGAAGTAAGTCCGATATGATTGCTGACTTCAGTAAATATCATGGACACAAAGACAGGATGAATCGCATAGTTCAACTCTATTACGCATTCCCAATAGAATTACTTCCTAAAGTAGAAGACCTTGTACCCCCGGAGTGTGGAATACTTACTGTTACGAAATATGGTGATAACATTGGAGAATACCGGGCATATGCAAGAATGTATCGTGATGCCAAACGAAAAAAAGGTGCTAGAAGACTGACAGTTGCCGAACAACTGAAAATAACTAGACTCGCAAGTATGAGAATCTGGACACTGAAAACGAAGTTGAATTTAATGATTCAAAAGAAATGACAAAGCCGAAATTCAATAACAGACCGAATCCACACCTTGTTCATCACTATAATAGTGGTACTGGTATTAAAGTGCATCAGGACTTCTGGATATCAAGAGCACCCGCAATCGTGGGTATTATATTTGCTTTCGGTAATGAGGGTGGTCCACATGTTCTGATTATTCAGCGTTCTAAGAAGATGCGTGAGGAACCCGGTAAATTCGGTGCACCAAGTGGGTATTTGGATTGGGATGAAAGCGGTTTCGATGGGATGGTCAGAGAAGTATTTGAGGAAACCAGTATGTATCTCCCTGATTATGACCCGTTTTTGATGTATAATAATGATAGACAACCGTTTTTCGTGCAATCTGACCCAAAGAAAGATAAGAATCAGAATGTGTCATTAACATATCTTCTGGCATTTGATTTCCATAAAGAACCAGATTTCTTCCCGATTGAAATCGAGAAATATACTGACAGTGAAACGGCTGCTGTAAGTTGGTTGACTCTACGGCAATTCTATAATGAAAAGGGTAGGTATCGTGAGTGGGCATTCAATCACGATGAGAGAATCGTGGCAGCACATAAGTTTTTATATAAGAACTTTTTGAGACAATGAAATTATTACATATGACACATAGTAAGAATATTAATTCAATCATTCGTAATGGATTGTTGCCTTCACGTATCGAGTTAGATAATCATTGGGAAGTGTTTCAGAAATACCTAGACCATAGAAAATGTGTTTATCTATGGGATGCAGAGACTTATAATAACACCAAGTTCATTCGGGACATGGTATACACCAAAATGTTCATACATCCCAGAAATGAAATTATTAAAAAAAAAGAAATCGAACTCGAAAAAAATGGTTTGGATATTTATGACGAGGGATTATATACTGATTTTAAAAAATTTGGGAGTGGGTTGATAGGTGGGGATTCAACATATCTTCTATTGGAAATCGATTCGGATGACATAGATTTAGAGGGTTCATGGCAACACGTCCAAGAACCACATGATGATAAATATGGTAGTACAACAATAATGGATGACAACTATGCCCACAATGACAAGGAAATTTATATTAGTGGAAACTCAATTAATTTCAATAACATAAATATTGTTGAAGAAGTTTCGGTAAGAAAATATAAGAACAATAAATTAGGATTCACATTTAGAAAAAATTAAATGAAAAAGATAACAGCAGCAGACCTCTTGCGACTGGGTTTTGAACAGGTTGATGTCGCAGCAGAAGATAATGATGGGATTGAAGGATATTTTTATTTCATATTTAATATAAAAACTAAACGTGTTTATCCAATATTAATCACTGGAGATGATGACAATGAAAATGATTCATATACGGTGGAAATCAATGAATTGGATGATGCTGTTATAATTAAAGACGTAGACGACCTTGAATCCTTAATCGGAATCATAAAAAGGAATTTAAATAATGAATGAAAACCAGTTAAGACTCCCTAACGGAAAGATTATAACTTTCAATCCAGAGCAATTCAATGGACTGACAAAAATAAACCATTGGTTGAAAAACGGTGAAACTTTTTTCACCTTGGCGGGGTATGCAGGTACAGGCAAATCGACTATTGTGAAAAAAGTCCTTGATAACTATCATCGTGGTGTTGTGGTGTCAGCACCAACACATAAGGCAAAAAAAGTAGTGATGAATACTACTGGTAAAGACGGGCAAACCCTACATGCTTTGCTTGGACTCAGACCCGATGTTGACCTCGATAACTTCAATCCTAATCAACCCAAATTCAATCCAATTGCCATTCCCAAAATCACTGACTACAACTTTGTGGTAATCGATGAGGCATCCATGATTAATCAGGAACTCTATGACATTATCATTGATAAAACAGCGCATAGTAGAACCAAAGTTCTGTTCATGGGTGACCCGGCTCAGATTCCACCTGTTGGTGAGAAAGCTAGTGTGGTGTTTCAGCAAGACCAGACCAAAGAATTCTACCAACTCACTAAAATCGAGAGACAAAACGACACCAATCCCCTCGCATATGTTTATGATGCACTACGTAATAACCTCAATAGACTAGATGGTGGGTTCGAACGCAGAACTAATATGAATGAGTTGGGTGAGGGTATTGTTTTTACTGTGAGTAAAATGGATTTCAGACAGGCAATACTTGAGAAGTACATGTCAGATGAGTTTAAGAAAGACACAGATTTTTGCAAGGTAATTGCATGGAAGAACGATACTGTGATGATGAGTAACAAGGTTATCAGGGAACAACTGATTGGTAAAGACTCCGACATCGTGGAAATTGATGATATTCTTATGGGTTACCGTAGTGTAAGTGACGAGAAGCAAAGATATAATATTATTGAAAATAGTGCTGACTACCGTGTGGTGAGGAAAGAAGGTCTTGAAGAAAACGCTTATGGTATAATGGGTTACAGGGTGCAACTCAGAGAAGACCTTGCCAGAGGCAAGTTCAAACACCAAGACATTTTCATCATTAATACTGCTGACCACGACAATTTTCATCTCTATGCTGAAATGCATGATTTCTTCCGTGATATGGGGAAATCGAATAAGAAAAACTGGAAAAAATATTATGAGTTCAGACGCTCTAATATCCTAACAAAAAGCATTGAACACTATCGTAATGGATTGTATCGTAGTAGTGGTGATATAATTGTCAAAGACCTTGACTACGGCTATGCAATTACCGGACACAAATGTCAGGGGTCTACTTACTCTCACGTCTTCGTAATGGAGAACGATATAAACGCCAATTGGGTGCTGAAGGAACGCAATCAGTTGAAATACGTGGCACTTACCAGACCGAGCCTGACTGCAACAGTTTTAACAACAAAATTAGACTAACATGGAAGAAAAGAATTTATTTTTAGTTGAATTCGGTGAAGGAGTTCAACAATCGGGAACAGTGAGATTTGGTGGTCCTGCCATAGAACCAATATATGTTGTTGCACCAGATTATAATAAAGCAGCAGCCAAAGCCAACTATTATTTAGAAACAAAAGTTGAAGAACTTGAAGCCAATAAAAGTAAGGAGGTTTTAACTGATGATGGGAGTTTAAATTTTAATCCACCTCGGAAAGAACAAGCACTTAAGATAGTGGCAGTAAAACATATTAGTGATGTAATTTGGTAATTATGGAAATCAGAAATTGTAGAATAACAGACACACACGTATTTTTTTGGGGTGGTGAGTTTTCTAATTGGTATGAGTGTCCCTTCAAATATAAAAGTTTGACCTTTTTTAATTCAGAACAGGCGTTTATGTGGGAAAAGGCATTATATTTCAATGACAGTGAAACCGCAGAACTAATTCTTAAGACACCAAACCCCAAAGAGAATAAAGCATTGGGACGCAAGGTCAAAGGATTTAATGTTGAAAGTTGGATGATTAATAGTTTCACATTTATGGTTGCAGTTAATTACGCCAAGTATAGTCAGAAGAATGAAAATAATAAATATTTTCGTTGTGAAAAATCAAGGAAACTCCTGTTATCTACTGGTGATAAGACCATTGTGGAAGCCAGTCCTTATGATAAAATCTGGGGAATTGGATTGAGTCAGGACAACGATGATTGTCTTGACGAGACCAAGTGGCGGGGTATGAACCTTCTAGGAAAAGCGTTAATGGAAGTGCGTAAACAATTAAGAGGAAACTGAGAATGACATATAATTACATCCAAATTCCCATGTATAATAGTGAATTTCTCTTTGTTCAATTGACTGCAAAGAGTAAGAAAAAGAAACTGAAACGAGTTTTCAAAAAATTTAATTTTGAAGACCCTACAACATATGAAAAAGTCAAACTAAATAAATGGCTTCATAATGGTGGGTGGACACTACATAATTATAGTCGCAGACAATTTGCAATCATAATGACGAGATGTACTGATGAAAAGACTCGAATAAACGTATTATCACATGAAAAACGACATGTTGAAGACTATATTCTTGACATGTGTGGTATCGATGATATGGAGGCAGCAGCATATCTTGCGGGATATCTGAGTGAGAGATTATTAATTAAGAACTGATAACATGGAAAAATTCACACATGGAATAATGGTTATCGACCATAGCCAGATACACGATGATGGTCATCTGTCAGTCGTACACTTTGTAGGATTCTGGACAGAACCCGGAGAAGCAGATTATAAGGTAATCGAGAATGAAGTCAAGACCAACCCCAGAATACGGTTTGATTGAGGTGGGTGACCATCTGGAATTCAGAGCAGCAAGCCAAGACGCAATAGATTTTTTTAACCAAAACACACATCATCATGAAGAAGATAATTAATTGGATTATAGACCAAGAACACGAAACCATTGATACTTACCCAAATCTGGTAGTCCCTCTTTCAAACCATTTTAAAATTGAATATAGTTGTGGTGAAGCCATCATCAATACTGTAATCGAGTGGGAAACCGACCCCAACACCATTGACAATCTGGATGACCTTCTTAATGAAAGATTCCCTGATGTTGTAACAAATTAGGTTTATTTTCGTATAATCAGAGATAAATTAAAATTAGAAAATGGAAATATTAAGATTTTATAGAGAGAGGGAGAAGAAGTCGTATACTTGGTATGCTGATATTCCAAGTTGGACTGGTAGAAAATCTGCGTTACGCATGGTTGCGGGTGCTGATGACCTATTGGATTTAATTGCTAAAGGTAGAAAGGAAGTCTATCTATATTTTTCGGAAGACCCATTGGCTTCGGGTGCTGACGTACTATATTTCAAGAAAAAAACTTGGGGTTTCGGTGCAACCTACAAACTCAAGAAATACGATGGGGTGAACTACAACATGAAGGTGTGGTTATGTAATGTAACTCTTCATGTATTTGGTAAATTTCCTAAAAGAATTTACTTCAAAGAAGTAGACTATTAATCACTCTCCGTGGTTTTCTCGGTTCTTTCAGTATTTATGTTAAAATAACTATTATGGAAGAATTCACGAGAGAGTGTCCACTATGTGGAAATGAAATAAAACACACCACAAAATACAGTAGAAATCAGTGTAGACGTAACAAACGACCATGTAGAAGTTGTTCGAGTAAAATCAGAAATAAAAAATTCGATATTAATCTTGATAAGATTAATGAGGACGTTAAGACGGGCAAAAGAAAGAATGGGTTTCAAAATAGAAAACACAGTCCAGAATCACGAAGATTGATATCTGAAGCCAAACTCAGAAACCCTGAACCATATAAATCTCAAGAATTTCGAGATAAAATGAGTGTGATATCATCTGGTGAAAATAATCCCATGTATGGTAGAACGGTTTATGATGTATGGGTTGAAAAATATGGGAAAATTGAAGCTGATAAGCGAGATGTAGCACGCAGAAAGAAATGGTCGATTGCATCATCTGGTAAGAACAACCCCATGTATGGGAAAGAAACACCACATAAAGCTGGAAACGGGGTGTCTGGTTGGTACAAGGAATTCTATTTTAGAAGTCTACATGAACTCCAATTCATTCTTACTTGTGAACGTTTTGGGTTGAAATTAGTTTCTGTTGAAAACATTCGAATTGGTTATGTTAGTTATACTGGAAATGAACGAACATATTCACCAGATTATCTTGTGAATGATGAGTTATTGATTGAGGTTAAACCACGAAAACTACATGCCACACCTTTAAATGAATTAAAATTCGAAGCAGCACGAAATTACTCAAAGAAAAATAATTTTAAGTTTAAAGTTGTTGATTACGGCATTCCCTCACAAAATAAAATAAATTCATTAATTCAAAATAAAGTAATTATTTTGAATTAAACTGTAACAATCACAAATATATTTCGTATAATTGTAAAAATTAAACTAATGAAAAAAAAGGAAAATATAAAAGAACCCCTCTCACCCATATTGATTATTGTGAGAGGGGTTCCGTAAATGTCGGGAAGTGGAAAAAGTTCATTCGCTGAACTTCTTCATACTAAAGCAATTTGCAGTGCTGATGACTACTTCGTGCGTGATGGCGTATACGAATGGTATGGTATGGGATTACCCAAAGCACATGCTTGGTCTATACGTAAGTGCAGACGTTTCATGAAGAAACAAGCGCAGCGTATTGTTGTTGATAACACTGCTGTAAAAGCCAGAGACTTAAGACCATACTACGATTTGGCAGAAGATTTTGGATACAAGGTGTACTCTATTATTGTCGAGAATCGTCACGGTGGGATTAATTCTCATGGTGTTCCAGAAGAGGCAATCGATAGATTGAGAACGAAATTTAATATACAATTATGAATAAGATTGAAATAAAAACCCTAATTAAACCTGAAAATGGAATTGAGGTTGCAATATGTGGTGATGATGAGTTTGTGGTTGGTGCTAATTGGGGTAAGGTCAGGTCGGGACACCCTGAAGCACAAGTAATTTATCACATAGAAGAAGTCCTGAATAACATCGATGAGTTCTATAGTGATGACCCCGATAGGCAAGACCTCAGAGTCATAGCATTGACTCACGACACCTTCAAACATAAGGTAGACCGCAACAAACCGAAGTCCGGTGCAAACCATCATGGAACCATTGCCAGAGTCTTCACACAGAAATTCATCACCGACACCCAAATACTTCAAATCATTGAGAGGCATGACGAAGCATATAATTCATGGTCTGTTGATGGTAGGCGTGGAAACTGGTATAAAGCTAAGAGACGTGCCAACCAACTGATACAAGGCTTATTAATTGAAGGTTGTCTTGACCTTTATGTGAAATTCTACAAGTGTGATAACCGGACAGGTGACAAGGAACAAGATAATTATGACTGGTTTGTCGGTCTTATTAAGTAATTTTTGTAACAAAACTCGACTGTTTGTCGTATAAGTATATAAAAATAACTACATGATAGTAACTAAATCCATATTATTTTTCTTCGCATTGATATTCTCCATACACTTTATTGTGGACCTCATATTGAGAATAATTGGTGAGATTAAGCAGCACCAAACTGGTGATGAATGGCATACCGAATTTGTTCATGGTCATATTAAACCACTGGCGCATGCTGATAAACTAATACTTATGATTGTGGCGTGGACCAGTTTTTACGTGATGTATCAGTTACCATGACTGGTTTCACTCATACCGAAGGAACAGGGAAAAGTTGTTTTAAATTAGCATATCCTTCTTTTCGTGAGGCACAAGGTGTGATTAATCATTCACGGAAACACAGGTATGTGGATGGCAAGAGAGTCAATAGATTAATGGGGAGAAAGGATAAGCAGTTGCAACGAAGTTATAAATGTGATGAGTGCGGAATGTGGCACATAACAAGTCAAAAAGAAAGAGATGTTTGAGCTATTATTAGGACACCTTGCAGGAGATTACCTGCTTCAGAACGAATTTTTGGCACTTAATAAGTCCAAGAACACTTTAACGGGGTGGTTGGCAGCACTCGTGCATTGCATCATCTATACTTTGGCTGTATGTCTGTTTATGCAGAACTTCGAGCCAATTTGGATGGCAGTTGTGTTTCTCACTCATTTCCCAATTGACAAATTCAGGCTTGCAGAGCACTACATGCATTTCATCAAAGGTAAGGGGATGCGAGACTATGTGAAGAAAGACAATCCACCACCAATGGGTGCAATTCCAACTAAAAGAGATATGGATGCCAGAGCACCGCTAAACAGATACGATGCACTTGAAGGCGGGTTCACTGCTCTGGTGTATTCGGTAACAGATAACGCAATGCACCTTATACTAATGTGGGGTGCATACCAAATAATATATTAAAATGACTAAGACGAATCAATATTTTATGTACGGCATAGTGGTTATGTATGAAGAATACCTTGAGACCAAGACCAGTAATACTATCGAAGAACTGTTGAAAAATACTGAGGATGTTCAGGGCATATTCACTGGTCGTTATGAGGATTTTGTTATTCTTGGAAAAATTCTGGAATACGTGGATGGTTCGAAAAACCCACATGTTGTTCCAGAACTAAGTCTTTATGAGAGAATGATTATTGAAAAACAAATAAACGAGAAATTCGGAGTCACCGGAGAATCTCATTATTATTTCATAAAAAAATGAGAAGACAAGGAAATAAATTAGGACACCAAGCACCGAAAGGTTGGATATATAACGACCATTTTAATCACGTTGAAATCGAGGGTGACCTGCATTATTGCTATTCACATGATTTCGTTTATAATGAAGTCGAGGAAGAGCGTAAACTCTATAATGCCGAACCCTGCATATATACTGATGGTAGGTATGGTGGTGGAAAACACAACTACTACAAAAACTGTAGTTTGTATTTCAGTCGCAGAGCATGGGGTAAACGATATGAACTGAGTTTAAAAGCATGTATGCGTATCGTTAATCAGTGCCGAAACATTCCAGTTGGAACCATTGTGAGATTCGGCAGAGACTGGTATATGGGTGGAAAGAAAATCGATTTTGCTTATCTTTATAAGGTCAGGAAAGAAAACAGTTTCGACCCCGAATACCAAATCAATAAACAATCATATAAAAGAAATTTCGATAATTGTGAGCGCAGCCAAAAACTCACAGAAGCACTTCGAGCCAATGGGTTTATTGTGAGCGTGAGCAAAGGCAATCCAGATTTTATTATGGGGATGATTGGCAGTGCACAGGAATATACCACTGGTCAGCGTGACGCAGACCGAGAAGCTGGTGGTCAAATCGCCACGGCTTACGGACATGGAATGAAGATTGGTTTCAGCAGTGGCGACAACACTTACATGGGTTATAGTTATGGTGTTAAAAGCATCTTATTTGATTACTTCGGAGAATTTGATAAATGGAGTCAGTGTCATGAGATTGATAAAGATGCTGGTGCTGATGAAATTGTGGAAATTTTACTTAAAGCAAGAAAAGATGATAGAACTAACGAGGACTGAAAAAGACTGGATTAGAATTTGCAAGGGACATTTCAAAGACAAGTACCCGTATCAAGGTGCATGGACTGAAACCCTAATACCGTTATTCGTTAAGATGTATGGGTGGAATCCCCGTGAAGACGATAACTACCGGGATTATCTTAACTGCATTTTCAATAAGCTATTGGAAATCCATTTGAAAATCTGCGATGACCGTTCTGGGAGTAACATGCAAATGCGTGGCATCTTCGAAGCTGCATTCTATAAAGGAATTTGCAGAGACCAAGACCTGCCCATTGAAAGAGCAATTGCTGAACTCTGTGGATTGCTTCAAAACAATCTCGTTATTGATGATGGTGAAAACAGATACGAACTTTAGTCATGGAATTTTATAGATATCAAGAATGTCAGTATAGTGACATACACGATTTTGGTGAAGGTGGTTCATCAATCAGAGTCAACGTGGAATTAATTACCCTTAATCTCCATAAGGAAACACCGGGAGGATATTGGATTGGTTATGGGCATTATGCACCGGATATGCTTCGTGGTAATTCGAGATGGGTGTCAAAGAACAGCAAGAGAAGATATGCCTTTCCAACTAAGAAAGAGGCACTCCTGAATTTCCATCCGAGAAAGAAACAGCAAGTTAGGATATTGAAAAACCAGCTACAAACTGCTGAAATCGCATTGAAAGATGCCGAAAGAATGTTAAAAACAGCACAAATGTCATGGCAAAAATAATACTTGAAGTCGGAGATAGGGTGAAGCTACCCTTCGATGAAACCGGAACCATTAAGAGAATAGAAGAACTGGCATGGTTTACCAGATATTGGGTTAGAATCAGAAAATCCAATGGTTTCAATAAAACTAATGAAGTCGTAGATTATCTCAGGAGAGACTTGGAGTTAGAGTAAAATTAACTATATTTGTAAAAAACAAAACATATTATGAAAGACGTAGACGTATATTCACCAATAGAAGACAAGAAAATCAAAACCAACTTCAATGATTCTCCGATTTGGGCGAAAGGGAAGGCGTATACTGAGGAAGAATACCTTGAGAATCCCAAACGCTATTCGTTCTGGTGGAAATACACGTTTAAGTTCGAGGGATTGAAAGTCATCATGCATACCAAAACCCAGAAACTCGCAAACTAATTATGTTAGATGGGAAGGATAAATTCTTAGTTGATAGCCACTCAAAGCCTGAAACTAAGAAAAGAGTGAGTTGGTTGTTAAATGGAATTTTCGTTATTATTTTCGTTATTATTAGTACGATATTTTATTCAGAAATCAAACCAATATTTCAATCCAAAGAACAACAAGTTTTTGAGAGAGAATATAAAAAAGCTGAATCATTTTATGATGAAGCCAAGGCATTATCACTTTCAATGCCACTTCTAAGCGACAGTATTGTGTTTGTTGTAGCAGATAGTCTGTTGGCAACCCTTGTTGGTTTAAATCATGATTGGATGATATTCGTGAGCAAAGACAGGGGTTACGAAAACTATATTCTGCGAGTAGAAACACTAAACAATAAAATCGATAAAGTCCGGTTGGAGTATGAGATAGTGAAGGCATTCCGGGGTATGAAGAACATGCTCAAGGAAGAGGAAATTCGTAAGCGTAGGTGGATAGAAAGTAAGAAGAAGAAAACTTTTGTTCAGATTTTGTAACATTTCCCCATAACTTTCGTATAAGAATAAAAACAAACGCTATGTGGAAAAACATTCTTAGTATATTGAAGTGGACCGGAGTGGTAATTGGTTCAATGATTTTCGGACTCGCACTTCTCGTTGGTTATTCCATGTTGTTGGCTGCTGCCGATAACCACAAAGAAAAAGGGAATACCTTTGAATATAAAGAGGGTTATGTTCAAGCCATTCACGATATTAAGAACAACAAGGCGAAGGTAGAATTCCTTCCATCAGAAAAAACCTATGTTTACAAGGAAATCCAAGATGGCTTAGTATTAACCGATACAATTACAGTTAGATAGCATGAAACCCGTAGTCAGAGAATCAGTAATCAAACAAATCGAGGTCAGTGACCTTGATGCAGTTGTTGAGCAACAACTCTTCGGGAAACACCCTGATGACGATTGTTGGGACTATGATTTGATTCATGACTACACTAATGTTTATTGGAAAAGCAACGAACACATTCCAATTGCAATTCTGGAAGACGTGGTGCAGCAACTGAAAGCCGGGGGCAGTACTCACGTTCAAATCTATCCTCATGGCGACCATCGCAGTTATTATTTCACAGGTGTGAAACTCGAACTCATGCCTGAAAAGGATGTTCTGGAAAGAGGGAAGAAAGAATTGGAGGAAGCCATTGAACGTCAGGCAGAGAATGTTGAGGAACAAAGAGATAATGTCACGCAGAGCGTTGATTACCTTGGCAAACTTTACGAAGAACTGGAAGAATTAAATAAAGATAAGAAATCATGACAGGAATTTTAATAACGATTTTAGCAATTAGTGCAACACGGTTTATTTTTTCATATGTTGCAGCACTCTTCGGTGAAGATAATAATAATGTTTCAGTCGCATGTGGAGCGATACTAACAATCATCCTATGGGAAACCATTTTCGTTTTGGGTTTGATTGTATTGATTTTCACGGCAATTGGATTGGTTATTAATGCCATTAAAATCTGTGGTTGATATGAAAGCAACAGGAAGAATAAACATATTTACCGGAGAAGAAATCCTCAGAGTAGAGGAAGATGATATTGATTTCTGGTCAACGAAATGGGAAGACCTGACAGTTCACCAGAAAGCCATGTTCTTATCATTAATTGAGGCAGCGTTCTTAGCCGAACAAAATGAAGCTCATGTCAAAGCAAGATACGGTTATTTTAGTTTAAAGAATCATTCTAAATAACCAAAAGACTTGCATGTTAAAAATACTTGTTATATATTTGCACCTCAATAATGTTTAACCCAAATACTTTTTGATATGAAAAAAAATTCTTTAGTTCCGAATCAAGGTCTTAGCCTTTCACAAGCACAGTCAGTTTCTAACCTCTGCAACCAGAGGGCAATTGAGATTGCAGCACAACTAACCGTTGTGAATAACTTCAGTAAAACCGTTAAGGTCGAAGGTAAAGACGAAATCACATTCACAGCACATAAACTCCCAACGGGTGTGGTTGCGCTTCTCGAAACCAAAGCCAAACTCCATGCATGTCAGGGATTCCTGATGGAGAACATCAAGGCAAAAGATGCGATGTTGGGTGATGCACGTGATGAAAGTCCTGACCTCTCTGAAGTCAGTTACCCCGAACAGCCTGAGTTCGTTAATCCCGGTGATGGTAAGTTGGAGAAGGTAACCGCAGATAATTGGGGTTGGGAACAACTCAGTGCCAAGGAACTCAATGAATTGATTGAGGTTGAGGCATATGCTGCCCATATTGGAATATTCATTAATAAGAACGGCATTCTCACGGGTCTGAGAAACGAACTTCCGACCATCCCGGCAATCGATTGGATGACCATTAAGGATGGTGAGAAGACTCTGGTTACCATCACCAAGCATCACAAATCCGAAGACCTGCTTAAGATGCATGAAGAGCTTGCTGCACTCCACCGTGAGAAAGAGCAACGTGTGAACTACTTCAAGGCGAAGGTAAAGAACCTTGTCACCAAGGAGAACGCCAGAATCGCCAAGCACAACGCTGACCTTCAGAACGATGCTGCGAAGACCAACAACGAGTTGCAAGCCATTCACGAAACCGATTTGAGGAAGGCGAATGAGCAAGGCAACGACATCCGTGTTGAGTTTGAGAAGCTGCGTCAGGCGAAAATCAGTGAAATCGCTGGTATGCGCATCGATGTGGATGCTAGGTTCCAAGAAACCGTTGACGAGTTTCTGACAGCACTTCCTGATAACAAGGAATAAGATATTCTAAGGTAGGAAATGGACAGAGCACAAGCCGAGTCCATTTTCTTTTGTGCATAGTGATGGGTTCTTTTACATATTTACATAAATAAAGAAACGCTAATTACGTTTTTCTAGTCGAGTTTACCTTCGGGTGATACTGACTGAAAAAATTATGAACCGCTTCTTCCACGAAAACCAATAGTCTTTTTGGCTTCCTATAAAGAAGACCAAAACGTGGTTCTAAGTTACGCTTTCGGGTAGATAATTAGTCCACACCCCCAGACTTAGTTTTTGTCCTTGCCCTTGTTGTGGAAGAAGGTCTTTGACTTTGGCGATGATTTGGACTGTAACTATATAAACCTTATCACTATGCAACTTTTATTTAAAACATCATGATAACCATACTTACACGAAAAAATTTAATCAGAGAAAGTGAAGACCTACCAATCGAAAGTATTGGTGTTGTTCATATCCGGAGTTCATTAGAAGCCGTTCAGAAATCATCTCTGGTTTTATTGGCGATAGATGATAAACTTACGATGCTGAAAAACAAATTTCATCCTCATGATGGAGTTTATCATTCAGTGGTATTGGAAATGTTTATACTGCAACACATAAAACAATTGAAAGATGGATACGAAGCCAGACTCAAGGAAATTGAAACCGAACTCGAAGTAGTTCATCAGGAAATCGAGGAACTGGAAGAGAATGAGCCACCTTATGACCGTGAGAACCCCGGAGCATCTTTTGATAAATATCGTGAACACATGGAACCGGGTTGGAGTAAGGAACGTAAACTCAATAGAGAAAAGCGTATGCTCATGACACCGGAGTTCAAAGAACTCAGTACCTATGGTGATGTTATTACCCTCAAACACTGGCTTGAATGTGTTGAAGGTGGTGAGTTTATTGATTACGATGGTTCTGGGAACTATGTTAGAGATGGTAAGGAATCCAACATCACAATTAAACCAAGCGATGTACAACATGATTCGATACGCAAGGATTTTGATACGATAATCTGGTTTAACAGATAATGGGAACCACAGAATATATTGTATTGTTTGAAGTCTTTGGGAAAAAGATGAAGACCACCGTAATTGCTACCAGTGAAAAGGAAGCCAAAAAAAAAGTTCAGGGTAGGATGGTCTTTCACAAGGTGGAGCAGAAATCAGAAGACCGGGCATTCTCAGATATCATGGGGAAATTTGATGTATTAGGAAAAAAGACAAAAAAATAATTATGGGAAACCAATACATAACATATAGCCTCGCAGTTCTCGCCAAAGAAATGGGATATGAGTATATTGACACCTATTGTTATGACCCCGAATGTCGTGATAGGAGTTATTTATTTCATTGGTGTGACGAACACTATTGCTCTACTGAGGAAAGAATGAAAAGATTAGTTCCTGCACCAACTCAGGCAGGTCTTCAACGCTGGATAAGAGAAAAACGTGAAATTCATATTGAAATATACAGTAACGCCAGTGGTTGGGGTTGGATACTCACCAAGATAAATGGGACAACTCTCAAAGAAATCGAAGACTCGATGTTCTTTAATAGTTATGAAGAAGCACTGGAAGAAGGATTAAGTAATGCGTTGATGTAATTTAATTAATTATGGGGTGGAAAAGAGGGGAGATAAATTCTGAAACGGGTATGATTTATTCTCATACTAGAGCCAATGGTAAAGAACAGTGGTATTCTAAAAAAGCGTGGGATGCAAGAAAAAAAAGACATTCTGAATATCAAAAAACCGAGAAAAGTAAATCATATCAAAAAAAAAGTATCTAAAAAATAAAGATATTTACCTTAGAAGGTCTGTTTTAAATACAAAAAAAAGAACTAAAGCAGACCCTCTAAGCATGTTATTTTCTTCTTGTAGAGCAACAGCCTGTAAAAGAAAAAAGATTACTTCTTTTGATATTACATTAGAAACCATTAGAAATCTATGGAGTAAGCAACAAGGTAAATGTTACTATACTGGTATTGAGATGATACTCATAGCTAGACAAAAAATACCATCACAAGTTTCTATAGACAGAATAGATTCTGAAAAAGGTTATACTATAAAAAATACGGTTTTATGTTGTCAAGCAATAAATTTTTGCAAGAATGATTATACTCCTGCTCAATTTAATGAATTTTTAGAAAAAATTACACACAATATTAAATTAAGTTGTAACATTTCCAATTCTTTTTCGTATAATTGTATGACTAATATTATTTAATAATAGAAGCCATGAAAGACAATCTATCGGAACTAATGTTTCAATTCATCGTAGACCGAGGTCTGCGCTACAAATGGGATAAGTATTTTGAAAAGCATCAGGAAAAAATAGACCCTGAAGATATTTGTTCACGTTGTTTGGGGTCTGGAGAAACTGTTTTTGGTGGTTCCTTTGGTAGGGCGACACATCATGCGGTATGTCGCCTTTGTAATGGGACTGGTATTAAACCGAAAGATATTGAAGAACCAAAATAAGTAATCATGAAAGACAATCCGAACGAAAAGATAAAGGAAACCCGTGAAGTCCATTGGGGAACAGATGAGTATTGCATTATTAAACTTTGTGTTGATGATGGTCAAGAACCATATTATTTTGCACAGGTTCTGATAAATAGTAGATGGGAATACATTCTCTGTAATCAATTTGATGGAAAGAAACGTATTGAGAACATCTATACCACCAAGGAACTCAGAGTGAATTTTGGTAGTAGTATGAAGTACTGTGAGATTGGATGTCATCAAGAAGAATTTGCCCATGAACTCATTGAGTGTCACCAGATGGGACTCACTAAGTACATGGTAGAAAAAAAAGCGGAAAGACAGGAAAGGGAATCAAGGGTTGCCTTGGATACCCTGAGTCTTTCTGACCTTTATAGTCTCTACGATTTACTGGATAGAGGAATTGTTGATAGCTACAGTACAATTAATTTGGAGGTTGAAGCCAGAGGCTATGGTTATAATCATGAAAAAAAGAAGAAGCAATATAAAGTAAGGAAACTGACTCTGAAAAACATCAAAAAAGTCATCAGAGAAAAGGTATCAAAAATAGATTATTAATGAACAAATTACAGAATGGAACAAGAATTAACACGTGACGAATTTCGTGAGTCTGTCTTCGAAAGAGATGGGCATAAATGTGTTATGTGTGATGCACCTAAAAAAGACGCACATCACATTTTGGAAAGGAGACTTTTCAAACCATTCAGTAATGGTTATTTCGTTGATAATGGTGCTACTCTTTGTGAGAAGCATCATTTGGAAGCCGAGACGACTACGCTTGGTTGTGATGAGATAAGGGATGCTGCTGGAATTAAAACCATCATATTACCACAGCATTTATATGAAAACGTAGAGTATGATAAGTGGGGAAACGAGATATTAAGGAATGGTAATAGATTAAAGGGTGAACTCTTTGAAGACGAAAGTGTGCAAAAAATTCTGAAAGCTGGAAACGTTCTGAGTCTATTTACCAACAGAGTCAAATATAATCGTACCTTTCATCTTCCTTGGTCACCCGGCATGAATCGTGATGACCGAATGATGACAGATACTAATATCTTCCGAGGTCAGCGTGTGATGATTATGGAAAAAATGGATGGTGAAAATACCACCATGATGACAGATATCATACATGCACGTTCATTAGATACTGACAGTCACCCATCAAGGAATTGGGTCAAGAACCTTTGGGCACAGATTGGTTATGAACTCCCTGAAGACTGGAGATTATGTGGTGAAAATATGTATGCGAAGCACGCAATCCATTATACCAATGAACTTGGGAACGCATTGGATTCATACTTCCTTGCATTTAGCATGTGGGACGACAGGAACATGTGTTTGGGTTGGGATGAAACATTGGAGTGGTTTGAGTTATTGGGGTTAGATACACCAACAATTTTCTATGATGGCATCTATGATATCGATGTCATTACCGACCTCAATAAGAAAATGGAAGCAAATCCCGGTACTGTTGAGGGTTACGTGATTAGACTCGCCAGAGAATATCATTACTCCGAGTTCCGAGACGTGTGTGGAAAATATGTACGGAAGAATCACGTACAGAATAATCACGGACACTGGAGTACGCAGAAAATAATTAAGAACGAATTGAAATGAAATATTACGTATGGCTTAATTTGGAAAATGGTAAGTTCAGTAATTCATGGACTCAGGAAGAACATAATAAATATTTTACTGAGAACGATTTGGAAGACCATTATAAAAAAGACCCGGCATGGAAACACATTACATATGAGTGTGTGAACGATAAGGAATTTATGTTCACGAGACTAATGACAATTCGATGATAGAAATGGGTGATACGTTAACTATTAACCACGAAATCTTTAAGGAGAGTAGTGAAATTGTTTTTGAAGGCGGTGAAAAAGTGATTATCAGGGATGTCTGGATTGAAGAGGCTCATTATTCAAGATTATATCCTAATATCTGGATTCCAGAGAAATTAAAAGGCATTATGTTAGTGGGTTATTACTGTATTTGGAAACCCGAAACCTTTAAAGAATTAAAAGAAAATGAATAAAGTGAGCCGAAAGTGTAACCTATTCGGCTCAAATTCGTATAAGAATAAAATAACATCATAAAATTATTATAATGAAAAATTATATCTGTACAGCAAAAGGATTTGTTCAAGGCGTGAGGTTTGACAATGATTCCCTGAAACATGAAATCCTGTATACCGATAAGGTCAGGTACGCCCAACAGTTTAAAACTAATGGTGCTACTAAGTTCATGGAGAATCATGACATCAAGGGTTTCGTCTGGAAACCCTATGAGCAGGAACCTATTCGTAACATGTATGAAGTTAAGAAAGTTCATATGGCTTGGAAAGAGGAAAAAGGTGAGAAGGTTGAAGATTGGCGACCAGTGAAAGCCATAATGAGAAGTGAGAGTGATATTGCATTCCTTTCGCATGGTAATGCTGATAACGTCATGACTTTTGAAGAAGCCAAGACAGAAGCACTCATGCGTAATAATGAAATGCTTGGTGAACTCAATGAAAAAGTAACTAACCTCAAAGAACTTAAAGAAAATGAGTAGAATTAAAGGATTTACTGTCACCTTAGAGCGTAACATCAAGCAAGAGGATTTTCAACGCATACAAGAAGCCGTTGAAATGATTGTTGGTGTACAGCATGTTGAACCAGTTCTGGCTACTGGTAAAGACCACATCGTCAGAATGAGACTCAAGAATGACATCACCAGAAACATTTTGAAATTAATTAACGAAACAGAGTAAAAATTGTAACAAAATCAGATTATATTCGTATAATTAGTAGTTCTTTGAAATATCGGGGAGTAGCTCAGTTTGGTCAGAGCACCTGTCGCATAAAAAATGGACTTAGCGGTTCATATAATAAACTGCGATGCTTGAGAAAGAAATAACAGAGTAAGACGGATGGAAGGTCGTAAAGCTAACGACACGAAGTTCCAATGAAACGGGAAATATTTTGATTGTATAAACTTACAGGTTGTCGTGTTTGGTTCAAATCCCACCTCCCTGTAACACTTGTGTTAAACCACCTGCACGTGGTAAGTGTTGCACAACCATTTGGTTGACTAAGAGTTTAACAAAACAAATTAATAATGAATTCAGAGATATTAAAATATGCGAAAATGAATGGTTATTTTGTTGATAAGAAAGGAAATGTGTTCTCATCAACAAAACAACTCGCATTAAGTAAGCGAACCGATAAGAGCAATTATTCGTATTTTAGATTTTCGATGAGATATTATGGTAAAAGGGTTAATATTTCAGTTCATCGGTTCATTGCATATTTTAAATTTGGTGAAGACTTATTTAATGATGGTGTTAAGGTTCGACATTTAGATAGTAATTCATTAAATAATTCATGGGATAATATTGAAATTGGAACGCATGCAGATAACATGCTTGATGTCCCAAAAGAGGTAAGAATTGAAAAAGCAATAAAAGCATCAGAAAAACGAAGAAAGTTCAGTGACGAAGAAGTACAGCAAATATTGGATGATAGAGATTCTGGGTTCACATATAAAATGTTGTGTGATAAATATAATACAAGTAAATCAACGTTAAGTTATTTATTTAATAAAGCATATTACACTGGAGCAAGAAAAGTAGTTAATTATGAAAGCATATAACAAATTCAGAAAGCAGTTCCAAATACGTTGGAATGAAAAATTGGGTATTAAGGAATCCCCGTATCTTCGAAGATGGACGCTGATTTTGTTTGGGTACAGTCTGAGGCTCCATCACTGGATTAAAAGTGATGACCGAAGGTTCTTTCACGACCATAGTTGCGACCTGATTTCAATAATTATCAAGGGCAGCTACTATAACGTGATGCCTGACGAAAATTACGAACCAGTATGGCATCTGGCAACAGCATGGGTTCCAAGAAAGATGAAAGCCGAAGACAGGCACTATCTTGACATACCCAAAGCCGGAGCATGGACTCTGCTTTTATGTGGAAGACCATACCATAAGTGGGGATTTTATGTGAAGAATGCCAGAACTGGTGAGTACGTGAAGTGGAGACCCCTCAGATATTTTCATAAGTACGGAATAATACAGACATCTAAATATCAATAAATATGAAAAGTTTAAATCTAATTGAAAACTACGACTCAAAAAATCTGTTCGAGAAGATTAATATCCTCACTGAAGAACAAATTACTGCAATTGCAATGGGTCTTGAATGGACTACCACTCACTTACCAAACAGTGTGTTAATCGGTGGTACTGCTGTTATACATTATATTTCGGGGGCAAGAGATTTAACACCTGACCTTGACTTTATGGTGAACGACATAAATTCTTTGAAATCAAAACTTGCGCATCAAAATATCAGATATGGTGATTTATTTATGGGTAAGATATTGGGTATCACCGTAAACGAATTTAATACTGATTATCTTGATAGCGAAGTTGGAAACACTGAACTGAATAGGTTAATCCTTCAAAACCCCGTAGTTGGAACCATTGGTGCTTATCAAATAAAAATAATTGCACCAGAACTTCTTGCTATAATGAAATTCGAATTGGGGAGGGAGAGAGATATTAATGATGGGTTTGCTCTATTGAGTTCGGGAAAATCTGATATCAATAAGTATGTTTCATACGTGAACGAATTAAAAAACAGCTTGCAAGATTA
>SDBU01000271.1_pt1 | contig 73966 bp, 68 predicted proteins | sample 2277071 | NCBI WGS metagenome assembly SDBU01 (sample SAMN10397929, study PRJNA504765) | marine sediment metagenome | isolation source: marine sediment core GS08_GC12, 126 cmbsf | place: Arctic Ocean: Gakkel Ridge, Loki's castle | collected 2008 | reverse complement strand
CCTGGCGACATCCCCCGAAGGGGGATGGAGCCCCACGGGCATGCCCGCGGTCCCTTTCTTGCCGCCCTTCGGGCGACATCCCTCGCCGCAGGCCCCGGCGATAGCCGGGGCCTGCGGCGAGGGATTAACGGGTGTTGAGCGCCTCGGCCAGCTCCTGGGCCAGGGAAGAGCACACCTTCTCCAGCTCCCTCGCCGTCCGGGCCGAGACCAGGCGGCCGGCGACCGCCTCCTTTTGAAGACCCTTGAGGGTGCTCAGGAGGCGCCGCAGCGTCTGCTGGCGGCGCTGGGCGCGCGCCTTTTCAGGGTCTTCTTCCTCCCTGAGCGAGCGCAGCCGCAACCCCACCTGCTTCTTGACCTCCTTACCCTCCCGGCCCTCCTCAAAGACGCTCCTCTTGAAACCTAGGTAGTCGTCTTCGCTCAGCTCTTTGTTTTTGGCGGCGAGCCTCAGCGCGTTCACCGCCTCCATGCCCGGGATCGCCTTGGGCTCCACCCCATCCTTCTCCTGGTGCACGGCGCGCAGGAACTCCGGCTCGTGGCGCTCCAAAAAGTAATAGGAGTGCAGGAGCTTTGACGCGGTCTGCTTTTGGATGCCGACCTCGGCCTTGCAGTACGCCTCGAACGTGGTGTAGCCCCACTCCCTATAGCACTTATCCTTATAGACGGTGTAGAGGATCTGGCCGAGGCCTATCCACGACGCCTTGAAGTCGCGGGCGCTCGCCAGCACCTGATACCGCATCGACCCCGGCTCCAGCTCCGCCATCCTGCGCTCGATCTTCTCCAGTGACCTGCTCCTCGCCTTGAGTCGATTCATGCTCTCTCCTTAAAATGTGAGACAAATAGGCCTGGCCTTTGTCTCATTTTCGGGGGTTCAGGGATTTGAGCTCCTTGGCGACGAAGAGGCCGTCCTTCTGGATCAGGCGGCCGTCGAGGAAGACCTCGCCGTCGCCCTTGAGGTTCTTGACGAGGTCCCAGTGGACGCAGGAACGGTTGCCGTTGTCCGCCTCGCGGTAGGCCTGGCCGGGCGTGAAGTGGATCGAGCCGAATATCTTCTCGTCGAAGAGGATGTTCTTGATGGGCCGCTTGATGTTCGGGTTCAGGCCGAAGGAAAACTCGCCGATATAGCGCGCGCCCCTATCGCTGTCCAGGATCCTGTGCAGGTCCGCGAGCGAGCCCGTGCGGCACGTCGCCTTCACGATCCGGCCCCTCTTAAACTCAAGGCACACGCCGTCGAACTCCTTGCCCTGATACAGGCACGGCACGTTATACGTGATGCGGCCTTCTACGGAGTCCCGGACCGGCGCGGTGAAGACCTCACCGTCGGGCATGTTACGCAGGCCCTCGCACGCGACCGCCGGCATGCCCTTGATGGAAAAACGCAGGTCCGAGTCCGAGGACCTGATGTGGACGCTCGCGGCGCGCCGGAGCATCCGGCGCAGGCGCGTCAGCCGGCGGGAAAAGAGCGGCCAGTCGATATGGCACGATTTGAAGTAAAGGTCCTCGAGGTCCTTGAGGCTCATGCGCGCGTCCTGCGCCAGGCCCGTCGTGGGATAGCGCGTGATCACCCAGCGCGTGTGGTTCACCCGGCGGTTGACGAGCGGACGCAGGACCTTTTCGCGGCGCATGAGTTTGGCCATGGGCACCTGGGCGAGGATGCGCGTGTTTTGTGCGGCGTTGATGCCGATATAGACCGTGGCGCGCTTCATCGCCTGCAGGCGGTGACGCGGGAAGTCGTCGAGCTGGCGGTCCTGGGCCGCCTCAAAGAAGGTCCGCGTCAGCTCCTCGTGGGTCATGGTGTACTGGGCGAGCGCCCCCCTCAAGAGGCACTTCCTGTAGATCGCCTGGACCAACGGCAGGGCCCGCGCGCCGCTGAAATCGATCATCACGACGTCGCCCCTCTTGACCTTCGCCGAATAATCCACCAGGATACCGGCGAGCCTCTCAACGCGCGGGTCGGACATAACACCTCCTCGGACCTCTTATCGTCTCACTTCGGGCTTCTTCTTCATTGACAGGCTGATGCGCTTGAGTTCGATATCCACGTCCACCACCGTGACCTTGACGACATCGCCTATCTTGACGTAGTCATGAGGGTTGTGCACATACGCGTCGGCGATCTCGGAGATATGGACGAGGCCGTCCTGGTGGACGCCGATATCGACGAAGGCGCCGAAGCGCGTCACGTTCGTCACCGCCCCTTCCAGCCTCATGCCGGGCTTGACGTCCGCGATCTCCTTGACGCCCTCCTGAAAACGCGCGTAACGGAACTTTGCGCGCGGGTCGCGCGTCGGCTTCTTGAGCTCGGCGATGATGTCCTTGACGCTCAGGACCCCGGCGACCTCGCCGACGTAATCCTCTACCTTAAGCCGCCTGAGGGCATCCGGCTGCCTGATCAGCTGTTCGAGGCCGACGCTGAGGTCCCGGCACATCCTGTCGACGATAGGATAGCTCTCGGGGTGGATCGCCGTGTTGTCGAGAGGTGTCGTGCCGTCGCGGATGCGCAAAAAACCGGCGGCCTGCTCAAAGGTCCTCTCGCCGAAACCCGAAACGCCCCGCAGCGCCGCACGGCTATCAAAGGCGCCGTGCTCGTCGCGATAGAGGACGATCTGGCGCGCGATGCGGCTGTTGATGCCGCAGACGGAAAACAAGAGCTCCTTCGAAGCGAGGTTCAGGTCCACGCCGACATAATTGACGCAACTCTCGACGACCTCCTCCAGTTTTTTCTTGAGCCTCTTCTGGTCCACGTCGTGCTGGTACTGGCCCACGCCGATGGACTTGGGGTCGATCTTGACGAGTTCCGCCAGCGGATCCTGGAGCCGGCGCGCGATGCTGATGGCACCCCGGACCGTCACGTCCCGATCGGGAAACTCCTCGGCCGCCACGGGGCTCGCCGAATAGATCGAGGCCCCGGACTCGTTGACGATGACCCTGAGGGGGACGGGATCGAGCCGGCCCTCCAGCTCGGCGCGCACCTCCTGGACGAAGGCGTCGGTCTCGCGCGATGCCGTCCCGTTGCCGACGGCGATCAACTCGATCTTGTGCCTGAGACACATATCCGTGATCTTCTTTTTGGCCGCCGCGCGCTCGTTCTGGGGCGGGTTCGGATAGAGGACGGCGTACTCGAGGAACTTGCCCGTCTCATCCAGCGCCACGACCTTGCAGCCGGAGACAAAACCGGGATCGATCCCCAGGACAGGACGCATGCCGGCGGGCGGGGCCAGCAGCAGCTGCCGCAGGTTCTCTGCGAAGGTCTGGATCGCCACGTCGTCGGCCCTCTCTTTACAAAAAACGCGCACGTCCGCCGTGATGGAGACGCGCATCAGGCGCTCGTAGGCGTCTCCGATAAACGTGCGAAAATATTCGGCGACGGGTCCGGGGGCGACGCGCACCTCCCGTTCATAGAGGGTACGCAGGACCGGCTCACGGTCCACGATGAGCTGCATCGCGAGGACCCCCTCGTTCTCGCCGCGCATGATCGCCAACAGGTTATGCGCCGTGACCGTGCGCGCCGGGGCCTCGAAGTTGTAGTACATCTCAAACTTCGTCTTCTTCTTGTCAAAACCGGCGCGCGGCCGCGAACGAAAGACGCCGGTCTCAAAGAAATACTTCCTCACGTAGTCCCGGTGGTCGGGGTTCTCGGCGACCTCTTCGGCGAGGATATCCGCGGCGCCGGCCAGGGCCTCGGCCTCGTCACGGACCTCCTTCTCCCAGGAGACGTACTTTTTGGCCAAGGCCGCCAGATCCGCGTCCGGCGCCTCGATCCGCCGGATGGCATCCGCCAAGGCCTGCAATCCTTTCTCGCGCGCGGCCATGGCCCGCGTGCGGCGGTGGGGCTTATACGGCAGGTAGAGGTCTTCGAGCTCGACGTTCGAGAGGCAGCGCTCGATCTTTTCTCTCAGGAGAGGCGTCAGCCTTCCCTGTTCTTCGACGGTCTTTAAGACCGTCTCCTTGCGCTCTTGCAGGTGGACGAGATACGAGAAGCGGTCGCAGAAGGCGCGCAACTCCACCTCATCGGCGTTGCCGATCAAGTCCTTGCGGTAACGCGCCATGAACGGCACGCTCGCCTTCTCATGCAGCATCTGCAGGATGTTGCGGGTGGAGGGCGCGGACAGCTGGAATTCTCTCTCGAGGATCTTCGGGATATCGAGCACGAGACGCTTCAGGTTCTCTAAACTCTCGGGATCACGGTCACCTGCGTGTCCAGGTTGTTCCCGGAGCGGGGCCTGACGATATAGACCGCGCCGTCCTGCCCCTGGAAGTACAGGTTGATGCCGGAGACCGCCACGAGGTGCCCGAAGTGAGCCGGGAGAGGCGGCTGCATCCTATCATAAGAAAAATTATCGCTCTTTCCTTTGTCGCCAAAAATGGACTGCGCCTCCAGCAAACGCGCCGAAAAGATCCCCGCCACCAGGCAACCCACGACAAATCCCACAACCACATAACGCGCCTTTTTCATGATACCCCCTATTCGCTATCGAAACTCTGACGCCGCATCTGTTTCTTCTCTTTATGCCTCTTCTTCCACGCGAGCCGTCGCTTGTGCATGGCCCGCGACGGGCGCACGCGGCGGCGTGGCTTGGGCCTATGCCGCAAGGCCTTGAGCCGCGCCTCCAGCCGGGCCAGGGCCAGCTGCCTGTTGGCCTCCCGGGAGCGCCGCTCCTGCCCGACGGCGACCAGCCCCGTCGGCAGATGGAGCGCGCGCACCGCGGTCAGCCGCTTGTTCTTGTGCTGGCCGCCCGGCCCCGAACTCTTGAAGTACTCTAGGCGGATCTCCCGTACATCCATGCCACCACATTATACCGCCTGCATCCATTGGGGACAGACACATTTTTAAAAATGCGCGCCGAAAAAAGTGTCTGTCCCCAAAAGTCTTGACAAATGCGGGCGGGCGGGTATAATTGCCTCACTGAAATTTTTAAAGAGCGAGGTCGATCATGGCAAGAAATTGTAGCATCTGCGGTAAGAAGGCGCGGCGCGGGGGCTCCATCGCCCGGCGCGGTATGGCCAAGTTCAAGGGCGGCGCCGGCCGCAAGATCACCGGCCGCTCCAAGCGGACCTTCAGGCCGAACGTCCAGAAGGTGCGCATCCTCACGCCCCAGGGCCGCGTCGTCAGCGCCTTCGTCTGCGCCAAGTGTCTCAAAGCCGACAAGGTCAAAAAGGCCCTGTAAGGCAGCGACTCACTTCAAAAGCCCCTTTCCTCAAAGGAAAGGGGCCTTTTTTTCGTGAGACAAAAAGGTCGGACCTTTTTGTCTCATTTTCCGTGCTCAAACTTGAGACAGAAAGGTCCGACCTATTTGTCTCACATCTATGCCGAGACGCGCAGGTCGCGGACCTCGAGCTGGATCGGGTTGTGCGTCTTCCACGTGTCCCACCCCAGGCGGTAGGCCAGGTCCACGTATCCGCAGTTCGCCACCGTGTCCAGCAGATCTCCCAATCCGAAGCCGACCGCCTCGAAGGTCGCGGCCCCGTCCGTCACCCAGAACTTGAGGGTGTTGCGGCCCACGACCGACGGCCGCGACCGGACGCGCAGGTGCGGGGTGACGAAGACCGGCCGCGGGTTCGCCTCGCCGAAGGGGCTGAGGCGGTCGATGTCGCGCATCAGCGCCTCGCCCACCAGCGACAAAGGGATCTCGGCATCGGCCTCGAGGACGGGCACGCCCCCCTCTTTTTCGAGACAGGCCCGGCTGACGGCGTTGAGCATCCGGCGGAACTCATCCACGCGGTCGCGCTCGATGGTCAGGCCCGCCGCGAACTGATGGCCGCCGAACTCCCTCAACAACGACGCGCACTGCGTCAAGGCCTCGTAGATATGGAAGTGCGGGACGGAGCGCGCCGACCCGCGGCCCACGTCATCCTGCAGGGAGATCACGACCGCGGGACGGTAATACCGGTCGGCGATCTTGGAGGCCACGATGCCCAGGACGCCCGGGTGCCAGCCTTCCTTGGAGAGGACGATGATGTTCTCTTTGTCCAAATTCTCTCTTGCGATGAGGTCCATCGCCTCGCCCATCACCCGCTCTTCGGTCTGCTGGCGCAGGCGGTTGTTGTCGTTCAAGGACTGCGCCAGCTCACGCGCCTCCCGGAAGTCGGCGCTCAGCAAAAGGTCCAAAGACGCGTACGCCGAATCCATGCGGCCGCTCGCGTTCAGGCGCGGCGCCAGGATAAAACTCACCGAGCGCGTGGACATCTTCTTGTCCGCGATGCCGGCCGTCTCCATCAGGGAACGCAGACCCGGCCGCTCGGTGCGCGCCAGCCGGTCCAGGCCGTGGCGCACGAAGATCCGGTTCTCGTCCACGAGCGGCGCCACGTCCGCGATGGTGCCCAGGGCCACGACATCAAGGCTGTCATACAGGTCGTCCGCGCCCAAGGCCTGGATGATCTTGAAGACGAGCCCCACGCTCGCCAGGTCCCGGAAGGGATACGGACAATCCGCCTGCTTCGGGTTCAGGATGACGTCCGCCGGCGGCAGCGCCGACGGCGGCTCATGGTGATCCACGACGACCGTGAATATCCCCGCCTCAGCCAACGCCCTGATCTCGTCGACGCTCGTCACCCCGCAATCGAGCGAGACGAAGAGGTCCGCCGGCCACCCCGACGCCAGCCGGACCGCTTCATCATTTAACCCGTAACCGTCTTTGATGCGGTGCGGCACGTAGTGGCGCACGTGGGCCCCGCGGCGCCTGAGCTCCTCCTCCAGGACCGCGCAGGAGGTCACGCCGTCGGCGTCAAAGTCCGTCGCCACGAAGACGCGCTGCCCCTTGGCGCACGCCTCCCGCAGCCGCTCCACCGCCCGCCCCATCCCCTTCATCAAAAAAGGATCGTGCAGGTCGACGAGGTCCGCGCGCAAAAAACGGCCGGCCGCCGCGGCATCCGTGATCCCGCGATGCAGGAGCAGCTGCGCGAAAAGGCTGGAGACCCCCAGCTCACTCGCCAAGATGTCTTTTTTATCGATGTCGGGTTCCCGAATCTTCCAGATTTTTTGCATGATAGTCCTACGCTTAAACCTGATAGTACATTTTGGAAGCGCGCAGGACGAGAAGATGTGATCGCCCGGAGGCGATCACATCTTCTCGGGTGCGCTGACGCCGAGCAGACTCAATCCGTTGGCGAGGACCGTCTTTACCGCGCGCACGAGCACGAGGCGCGCCCGGGCCAATTCGGCATCGTCGGTAAGGACCTTGTGCCGGTCGTAAAACCTGTGAAAGACCGCGGCGAGGGACTGCAGATAGGCCGTCAGGCTGTAGGGGTCCAACTGGGAGACGCACGCCTCCAGACAATATCCGTAGGCAAAGAGCGCCTTCATCACGTCGCGCTCCTCTGCCTCGACCAGGCGCTGGAGCGCCGCGGCCTTGCCCGTGTCTCTCCCCTTGGCCCCGGCGAGGATACCGCAGATGCGCGCGTGGGCATACTGCACGTAATAGACGGGGTTTTCGGACGTCTGTCTCTTGGCGAGCGCCAGGTCAAAGTCAAGGTGGCTGTCGGTCTTGCGCATCAAAAAGAAGAAGCGCGCCGCGTCGCGGCCGACCTCGGTCAAGAGCTCGGTCAGCGTGACGTACTGCCCCTTGCGCGTGGACATCGGCACCGGCACGCCGTCGCGACACAACGTCGCGAGCTGGACGATGATGACCCGCAGGTCCTCGGCAGGGTGCCCCAGCGCCTGGACGGCCGCCTTCAGGCGTGGGATATAGCCGTGGTGGTCCGGCCCCCAGATGTTGATGAGCTCTTCGAAGCCGCGCGCGAACTTATCCTTGTGGTACGCGATGTCCGGGGCGAGGTACGTGTAATTCCCGTCGCTCTTCCGGACGACGCGGTCCTTGTCGTCGCCGAAGGCGGTCGAGCGTAACCACACCGCGCCCTCCGCCTCAAAGATATGGCCCTCGAGATGCTTCAGCGCCCCGGAGATGACGTCCTGCGTCAGCTTCTTGCGCTGGCTGTACCAGACGTCAAACCGGACACCGAACGCCTCGAGCTCCCCCTGGATGACGCCCAAAATCTCTTTGACGCCGTAATCCCTGAAAAGATCCTCGCGCCCCTTTTCATCCAGCTCCGCGATCCTGGCCCGCGCCTTCTTGTCGTTCAGGAGCCGGGCGGCCAGCTCACGGATATACGCCCCCTGATAGCACTCTTCGGGAAGATCGACCTTCTCGCCGGAAAGCTCGCGGTAGCGGCCGTCGATCGAGCGGCCGAGGAGCGCGATCTGGTTGCCGGCATCGTTAAGGTAGTACTCGCGCGTGACCGCGTGGCCGGTCGCCGCCAGGATGTTGGCCAGCGCATCACCGACAGCGGCCTGGCGCGCGTGCGCGACCGAGAGGGCGCCCGTCGGGTTGGCGCTGACGAACTCAAGGAGGACCTTGCGGCCGTCGGCGAGGTTCGAAGAGCCGAAGCGGGGACCCAGGCGGCAGACCGAGCGCAGCATCTCTTCAAAGACCGCCGGGCGCAGGAAAAAATTGAGGTACCCCGCGCCCTTGATCTCGACGCGCTCGACGAACTGCTCGCCTTCGGGCAGACGGCCGTGGCGTACGGTGAACTCCCGAAGGATCTCCTCGGCCACCTGCCGGGGACCCTTCTGTACCCGGGCCGCCAGCTTCATGGCGACGCTGCAGGAGAGATCTCCGAATGTCTTTTCTTTGGGGATATCGAGGGTGACGGGGTCGGCGGGGGATTCCGGCGAGGACGCCGCGGCGTAACCAAAGGCGCCTTCAATGCTTTGCCGGATGAGACTCGTGAGCTTTTTTTCGACGTCGGCGTACATGAACGTGTTTGGCGTCCGCCCAGAGGCGCTCGAGACCATAGTAGGTCCGCACGCTCTCAAAGAAAACGTGGATGACGACATCGCCGTAATCCAGGAGGATCCACATTCCTTCGCGCTTGCCTTCGTTGGACTTGAGCCGCAGGCCCTTTTCGCCGAACCGCTCCTCGATCAACTCGGCGATGGCCGCCGCCCGGCGCGGCGACGACGCGCTGCAGATGATGAAGTAGTCGCAGAAGTTCACCACCTTGCGCATGTCCAAGATGGTGAGGTCTTCGGCCTTGCGCTCCAGCGCCAGTTCAGCAGCCCATAAGGCCTTCTTTCGCGCTTCTATGGTCCCGACCCTCCCTTTGGAAAAGGGGCTGCCCTCTTTTGCGCAAGAAGACAACCCCTCTTCATGTCCTCAAACGGATACCCTTTATCCCTGAGGCTGCGGGTTTGGCAGCCGAAGGGACAGGTCTCTGTACCTACTTATTGCCTAAAATCCTGAACATGGACGTGCCGCAGGTCGTGCACTTGCCCTTCGCCGCCCTGCGGCCGTTCTTCATGATTAGCTCCTTAGGGTCTTTCATTTCCTTCTTGGCCTTACACTTGACGCAATAACCATCCATGCCTGCCTCCTCGTGCTCCCGTTGACAAAGTGATGATATCTGAGGACTATTTGTACCACAAGTTCCCGGAGGTGTCAACGGCTTTCGGTCAGGACCGCGCGAAGGAACCCACCGCCTTGCGGACCGCCGCCTCCTCTTTGGCCACCTGCGGCCCCACGGCCGCCACGCGCATGCGCTGCGGCGCCAGCACCCGGCGGGCCACCCGCACGACATCGGCCGCCGTCACCCGGGCGATGCGGCGGCGCACCTCCTCTTTCGTCCAGACCGTTCCCGTGTTCATGAGGGCGCCGCCCATCCAGAGCATGTGGTCCATCGTGTCGTCCAGAGCCATCACGGACTGGGCGGTCAGAAACTCCTTGGCCCGCCTGAGCTCGCCGGCCTTCACGCCGTCTCTCTTGAGCCGCGCGGTCTCCTCCAGGATGACGCGCGCGGCCTCGACGAAGTTCTTCCTGTCCACCCCCGCGTAGACAAAAAAGACGCCGTTGTCCTTGAGCCTCTTGACGTGCGAGGCGATCGCATAGGCCAGGCCCCGCTTCTCCCGCACCTCGTTAAAGAGCCGGCTCGACATGTTCCCGCCGAAGAGCACGTGCAGGACGCCCAGGATGTAGCGGTCCTTGTGGGTGCGTTCGAAGGCGGGAAAGCCGATGACCAGGTTCGTCTGCTCGATGTCCTTGGAGACGATCCGGACGTGGGGCGCCTCGGCCGTGTCCGTGAAGAGATCGATCGGCGCCTCCCGCGTCCTCTTCAGCTTGCCGAAGGCCTGGCCGACGAAGGCGTCCAGGACCTCTTCATCCAGGTCGCCGGCACACGAGACGACGACCGAGACCGGCCGGTACCACCGGCCGTGGTACGCCACGATGTCCCTGCGCGTCAGCCCCGAGACCGACTCGATCGTGCCCGCGATGTTGCGGCCCAGGGCGTGGCCGGGCCACGTGATGGCATCGTAGATCTCCTGGACCTGGAACTGCGGCAGGTCCTTGTACATCTTGATCTCTTCGATGATCACGGTGCGTTCTTTTTCGATGTCCTTGCGCTTGAGGAGCGGATGCAGGACCATGTCCGCCAGGACCGTGCCGACCTTCTTCAGGTGCTTGCCCAAAAACCTCGCGTAATAGCACGTGTTCTCCTCGGCGGTAAAGGCGTTGAGCGACCCGCCCAGCCCCTCAATCGACTCCTTGATCCCGTCTCCGCTGAAACGCCTGGAGCCCTTGAAGAGCAGGTGCTCCAAGTAATGGCTGACGCCGTTGAGGCGCGCCTCCTCGTTGCGCGAGCCCGTGTTGACCCAGATGCCCAGCGACGCCGACGAGACGTTCGGCATCTTCTTGGTGATGAGCCTTAGTCCGTTAGGGTATTCGCGTATTTTATACATTATCGTTTAGCGGCCGGCGGGTCCTGTCCGAGGCGTTCGCCCCTTCCGTGCTCGCTCCACCCATCCCCCCGTGGGACCCCTTCCGCTCGCACGTCAGGGCCGAGCCGCCTCGGCCACCCGCCGGTGAGACAAAAAGGTCTGACCTATATGTCTCATTTTTCAATGGCAGGCGCGGGCGAGGCGGGCGACGAAGCGCGTGACGCACAGGACCAGGTCGCGCCGGCCGCGGTGCCTGGCGATCTCCTTGACGAGGGCGCTGCCCACGATCACGCCGTCGCTCTGCAATGATACCGTGCGCGCGTGCGCGGGTGTCGAGATGCCGAAACCCACGCACACAGGGACCCGGCGGGCCGCCGCCGCGATCCTTTTGAGCTGGGCCCTCAGGTCAACGGCGAGTTGCCTGCGCGCGCCCGTGACGCCGGTCAGCGAGACAAAATAGATGAAGCCGCGCGCCCGGCGCGCGATAAAACGCAGCCTCTCCTTCGAGGTCGTCGGCGCCACGAAGAGGATCACGTGCAGCCCGGCCTCTTCGGCGGCGCGAAAAAAGAGCGTCTCCTCCTGGGCCGGCAGGTCGGGGATGATCACCGCGTCGAGACCGCTCGCCACCGCGTCCTTGATGAAACGCGACGGCCTGTAGGCCAGGATCGGGTTGAAGTACGTCATGGCCGCCAGGGGAACCTGCGTCTTGTAACGCAGCCGGCGCACCAGCCGCAGGACACCCGCGAGCGTCACCCCGTTTTTGAGCGCCACGTCCGAGGACATCTGGATCACAGGCCCGTCGGCGATGGGGTCTGAAAAGGGCACGCCCAGCTCGATCACGTCCGCGCCGGCCCCGGCACAGGCCAGGATCAGCCGCTCGCTCGTCTTGAGATCCGGATAACCGACGGTGAGAAAAGGCATGAACGCGGCCTTCTTCTCTTTGCGCAGCCGGCGGAATGTCGTGTCGATGCGGTTCAGGATCACGTGAGTCCTTGGAGGGAGGTGACGTCCTTGTCCCCGCGTCCGGAGAGACACAGGATGACGCGCGCCCCCTTCTTGAGCCGGGGCACGAGCTTCTTTAAATAGACGATCGCGTGGGCGGTCTCGAGCGCCGGGATGATCCCTTCGGTCTCGGAGAGGAGCTTCAAGCCCTCCACCGCCTCTTTATCCGTCACGGCGACGTACCGGGCCCGGCCGATCTTCTGATAATACGCGTGCTCCGGCCCCACGCCCGGGTAATCGAGCCCCGCGGCGATGGAGTGCGCGATCTGGATCTGGCCGTCCCTGTCCTGCAGGAGGCGGCTCTTGGCGCCGTGCAGGACGCCGATCTTTCCCTTCAACAACGTCGCCGCGTGGTGGCCGGAATACAGGCCGCTGCCCGCCGCCTCCACGCCGACGAACTGGACCTTCCTGTCCCTGAAAAAGGGGTGAAAGAGACCGATGGAGTTGCTGCCTCCGCCCACACAGGCGATCAGGCAATCCGGCAGGCGGCGTTCTTCCCTGAGGATCTGGCGCCGCGCCTCCCGGCCGATCACCGTCTGAAAGTCGCGCACCAGCATGGGGAACGGGTGCGGCCCGCCGACCGAACCCAAAATATAGTGGGTCGTGCGCACGTTCGTCACCCAGTCGCGGAGCGCCTCGGACAGCGCGTCTTTGAGCGTCTTGGAGCCGCTCGTGACCGGGATCACCTCGGCGCCCATCAGCTTCATGCGGTACACGTTCAACGCCTGGCGTTCGATGTCCGTCGTGCCCATGTAGACGTGGCACTCCAGGCCGAAGAGGGCGCAGACCGTTGCCGTGGCGACACCGTGCTGACCCGCGCCGGTCTCGGCCACGACGCGCTTCTTGCGCATGCGCAGGGTCAGGAGCGCCTGGCCCAGCGTATTATTGATCTTGTGGGCGCCGGTGTGCAACAGGTCCTCGCGCTTGAGGTAAATGCGCGCCCTGTTGCCCAGGGCGGCGCTTAACCTCTCGGCAAGATAGAGCGGCGTGGGCCGGCCCGCGTACACGCGCAGGTAATAATCCAGATCCTTTTTGAACCTTCTGTCCCGTCGGGCGACATGGTAGACCCTCTCCACCTCGCCGAGCGCCTCCATGAGCGTCTCGGGGACGTACTGGCCGCCGAACGGTCCGAAGTATCCTCGTCTGTCGGGGAGCATGGGCGTCGCCGTTATGACACGTAGTTGAATTTGATGTTGGCCTTGGCCAGCCTTGAAAAGATCCCGTAATCCTTCTTCATGTAGGGCGAGGGCTCGATGATCCGGGAGAAGCCCTCCCATATCCCGAACCAACCCAACGGCATCAGGATGATGCCGATCAGCTCCATGGTGAGCTCTCCGACCGTCTTATAATACGCCAGGAACGTGAGGGTGGCCAGCGAACAGATGCCGGTCAGGACGAAATAGAACCCGCGGCGCCGCAGGTCGTTGATCTCCTTTAAGACCGAGAGCGACCGGAACTTGAAGTACTGCTTCAGGCGCCTGATCACCTTGCGCTCGGACTCCTCGTCCTTGAGGACGGCCGGCGCCAGGAACGTGACCGTGACCTGGCCCCTGCGGGGTTCGCGCAAGCGCTTTTTGATCTCCGTCAGGAAGTCCTCGGAGAGGACGCGCTTCTCGACGGGGCCGGGGTCGAAGTCAGAGAAGATGTCGTCCCAGGTGTCGATGGCGACGGAGACATCCTGGATGTCCTGGATGTGCTCTTCCTCTTTTTTCTTCGGGATGGGTGTCTCCACAGCCTCTTTTCTATCACATTTGACGGCGTCCCACAAGTCAATTTTGTGATTGTCAAAGGCCGCCGGGGTTTCTATAATGGTTCCCAAGGGCCGCTTATGCAAAAAATCGCCTCTCTCCTGAAAAACCGGCAGACCCTCCTCTTCGCGTCGCTGTTTCTCCTGACCGTCGTCATCTGGGGCCCCTCGCTGACCTTCGACTTCGTCCTCGATGACCACGCGTTGATCGTCGAGAACCCGACGATCAAGGACGTCCGCTTCCTCAATCATCACGCGACGCACGGGATCTACCCGCCGATGACCCCGCGTCAGGCCAACTACTGGCGCCCCCTCCTCATGGGGACGCTCATGGCCGACTATGCCGTCTGGCGCCTGAACCCCGTCGGGTTCCACCTGACCAACATCCTGCTGCACTTCTTGAACGTCTGGCTCCTCTACCTATTGGTCGTGCGCCTCTTTAAGCGCGAGCGCCTTGCCTTTGCCGCCGCGGCCCTCTTCTGCGTCGCTCCCGTCCACGCCTCGACCGTCAGCTACATCAGCGGCCGCGCGGACCTGCTGGCCACCCTCTTCGTGCTCTTATCGCTGATATCGTTCCTGAACTGGCGGCTGCGCCGGCGCCCCGGGTGGTACCGGATCAGCCTCGCCTGTTTTGCCTTGGGGCTCTTCGCGCGGGAAAACGCCCTGCTCCTTTTGCTCCTCCTGCCTCTCGTGCGCTCGGTGACGGACCAGGCAGCGACCTCCCGGACGCAGCGGCGCCTGGAGCTCGCCGGGTTCATCGCCGTGGGGCTCCTTTATGTGTTGGCGCGTCAGCACGTCTTTCTCGGCGAGAGCCTCGGCAGGCTCACCGAGGCGCACCTGCCCTGGGGGCTGACGTTCCTCAACGTCGTCAACGTCCTGTGCCGCTACATCCGGCTCATCGTCTGGCCGCACCCCCTCCTGCCGATGCGCACGACAGAGTGGGTCCTGCAGCCGACGGCCCCGCTCATCGCCTGCGGCATCCTCCTGGTCCTCACCCTGGCGGGAACGGCGTGGTTATTCATAAAGAAAAAATCCGCCTGGACCCTGGGCATCCTCTGGACCTTCCTGTGCCTGATCTCACTCCTGCGGCTCATCGACAGCTTTCCGGAGCGGGGCGCGACGATGGCGGAGAACTGGCTCTACCTGCCCCTCATCGGCCTGTGCCTGGCGCTGGCCTTCTTCATGATCCGGTCGAGGTGGGTGCACCCTGTCTTCTTCACGGTAGCGGTCCTCTATTGGGGCGTCTTCGCCTTCTATGAATCCACGATCTGGAAGAACGACACCGCCCTCTTTCAAAGGATGCAGCGCTACCAGGCGCCGGCGGCCGGCATCTCCTTTCAGCAGGGCGCGCTGCTCCTGCGCGAGGGGCGCCTGCGCGAGGCGCTCGCGGTCTACGCCGGGATGCTCGACGATAAGACGAACGCATGGCGGGCCAGCCACCAGATCGGCGCCATCTTCCGGCTTCAGGGTGAGCCGGAGAAGGCGCTCGCGTTCTTCGAGCGTGCCGTCCGGCTCAACCCCCGCAACGCCGTGGCCCTGACGCAGATCGCCTCCCTCCGGCTCGCGCTGGGGGACGAGGCCGGGATGCTCAGGGCGCTCAACAAGAGCCTCGAGGTCTATCCCCACTACCCCGCCTCCTACATCGTCGCCGGAAACTGGTACCTCGGCAAGCAAGAGTACCCGCAGGCCCTGGAGGCCTTCACGCAGGCGATCGCCCTGGACCCGGATGAGGCCGACGGCTACGTCGGCGCGGCCGTGTGTCTGAGAAGGCTGGGGCGCCTCGACGAGGCGCACAGGCACGTCGAACGCGCCCTGCGGCGCATCCGGCTCTCGGCAGAAGACCTCAAGAACCTCGGAGCGGTGCTCGCCAATATGGGGCGGCTTGAAGAAGCGGTGGCGCTGTGGGAACGGGGATTGAGGCTGGAACCGGCGGACGGCGAGATGCAGGCCTTTATCGCCTCGGCCCGGGCGACGATGGACGATTAAACTTCCGACTCTCCCAAAACAAGGCCCCAGCCTTCAACCAGGCTGGGGCCCCAATCAAGTGCCCAGAGACGGACTTGAACCGCCGACGCGTCGTCCCGCCGGAGGCGGGACTCTCCAAAGGGGCTTCGCCCCTATGGCGCCCCCATCCCTCTGTTTCGCAGAGCGAAACATCGGGATAACCGGGGGCTGTTACCCCCAAAGCGCGGGGGAAATTTCCCCCGCACCCCCTTGCGTCGGCACTCTCCCAAAACAAGGCCCCAGCCTTCAACCAGGCTGGGGCCCCAATCAAGTGCCCAGAGACGGACTTGAACCGCCGACGCAGGGATTTTCAGTCCCTCGCTCTACCGACTGAGCTATCTGGGCAGATGCCCATAAGGGTATCTATCGCAAAACCGGAAACTCTTTATACCAGAAATCCGCCGGGCCGTAAAGAGAGATTTTTGAACCTCTCAGAAGGGCGTGCCACCATCATTTCAGAATAGAAGCGGGTGCTTGCCTATCGGCCTCGCGTTCCCTAAAGGCTTAACAACGCCACATACTAAACACTCTTAAAATATGCCAAGCTCGACCCTTCGATCCTGACAATATTCCTTCCTAACGACCTCCATTCGCATATGAGCCTAACGACACCCGCATGCGTGCTATCACAATCGTGCCAAACAAATGTACCACTTCCACCGCACAATTTGAAACACTTGTCAGAATCATTCTTGCAATATTCATAAGTATGCGACCCGTCTATAAAAAAGAAGGTGGGCTGACCATCTACCTGAAAATCCCAAAAAGCAGTATCAACATAATACTGCCTGATCCTCTTTTCGCAAGGAGATCCCTTAAACTCTCTTCCTACAACGCGTTTTTTAATAAGGCGATCATCGTCTTTCGGAAGCACGTTTATCGTATCTTTTTCAATAGAATAATCCTCGGGTAAATCAACCGTATGGATAATTGCGTCTTTTAAATTTTCTGCCATTATTTTTGTTGTATGACCGAAGAGAGTCCCTATCTCTAATACCTCCTTGGGATTCTCTATAATAAGAATAGCCATGAGACTTATCGTTTCTTTATATGGCAACATACCAGCTTCATATCTACCGACAATCACTTCTATAGAAGCTTTTTTACATCTCATGATATCTTTTAATTGTGCCACCGGAATCGAATTGAGTGGTCGTGATATGAGAAACGATCTCTTGCTTTCGAACGGGTTAACGGCATAATACACTCTCCTAGAAATATCTAAAAAGCCCTTCGATCCAAAACGTAAAATCCGCCAAAAGATGGCTAAATTAAAACTCATTAAAATTCTTATGAGATCTCTCAGACTATTCCTAACCATTGGCCAAGAAAAAAGATTGCGCAAGGACCAAAACAACGCTCACAAACGGCGCTCTTTTTTGCATCCTGTCCTCCTCAAAAAAAGGCAACCTCCGCTTTGAAGGTTGCCTCGTCAAATAGACCTATGCCCCTTCCCAACCGTCCCTTTCCGGCCATGGTTAATCATACTCCTAGGGCTCAAAGAGATCAATTTATAGCTCGGGGCTTCCTTCGCAATAATCCTGTGCTCAAAGAGAAAAGATTCTAGCTTTTCAATATAGATAATAAATGCCTAAAGTAGATTACGACAATCTTAGGGTTCGGATTTTCAGTCCCTCGCTCTACGGACTGAGCTATCTGGGCATACAACTAAACTAGCGTATATCGTGAAACCGGAAGTTCTTTATACCAGGAATTCGACAGGCCGTAAAGAAAGATTTTCGAACCTCTCCATAGGGTTTCCCATCGTCTTTCCAGAAGACAAATAGGCTCTCCGGATGCTGAGGAATACAAGAGTAATCATTCGTCTTCTCGCCAAGCTCCCGTTTTCCCCGAGATTTCTCTGCCGAATCCAACCACCTCCCCTGCCACGCCATGTCTTGTTGACAAGGGCAATATTCTGGAGTATATGGGGATTAGACCCCCTGGGAAGCCAGGAGGGAGAATAAGGAAGAAATGCACCAGCCGAACCTTCAAAAAGAAATAGCGGGATTCAAGTATCTTGACGAGTAGCGGCAATGAGACGCACGACGGGATAAACTAACGAGGCAGCTCTCAAAAGGGGGGTGTTATGAGTGTGGTATGTCCAAATTGTAAGAGTGAATCGATAATTGCTGGAATGATGGTCTACAATCAAATCGACTACATCAATCCTCCCGCATTCTTTAGACCTAAAAGTGCCTTTTATGAAATTTTTAAAAATAATATTCAAATAGAGAACCAGTTTTCTGCCTGTTCGTCCTGTGGTTTAGCATGGACAAAGATTGATACCGAAAAATTACAGCGATTAATTCCCAGCAAGTCAAAAGTTTATAAATTAGAAACCTAATAGGGCCACTGATACGCTGGAGGAGGTACGCCCAAACGTTTCCTCGGAGTCAAAGACCTTTCAGGGTACCTCTCCCTCTCCCCTGAGACCATCCGCTCCTGGGTAAGACTTCGCAAGATCCCCCTATCATAAATTCGGTCGGTGCGTCCGTTTCGACCTTCAGGATGTGGAACAATAGGTTAGTGCTCGAGAAGTTAAGCCTCGTCCGATATGGAGGGAGAGATGAAAAAAGCACTGCTTTTAATCGTTCTATACTCCCTTGTATTCTGTGGGTGTGCCGGTTGGAAGACCCGACAACTTGAAGAGATTGAAACGTCTTACCAGAACGGGGAGATTACCAAAACGGAGTATCTGAGCCTGAAACTACAGGTGGATCAGGTTGTTGCCCAGAGGGTGACGGCGAAGCACTATCTACAAATGGGTCCACGAACGACACATTCCCTATTACAAGCTCGGCAAGTGTGTTAAGTCGGTGTTGACAGGCGTCCGAACTAAAGGTATACTTTTGACCGCTGCCGGGATGGTGAAATTGGCATACACATAGCGTTCAGGGCGCTACGCCTTATGGGCTTGAGGGTTCGACTCCCTTTCCCGGCACTTCTTCTTTCCTACATCGCGTCGATATAATCCGCAAAGCTGATCTCCTGCCCGATCTCCTCTTTCGTCGCCTTCACGCGCTTTCCGTAATACGGGTGCGTCCGGAAATACGATCTGGGCCGCAGCGGTTCCTTGCGCCGGCGCTCCTTGAGCCTCTCGAGAAAACGGACCATCCCGTCCGGGTCATAGCCGGCGCGCTCGGCGTAGCGCGCGCCGAGCCGGTCCGCCAACAGCTCGTCTTCCTGGGCGTACTCCATCATCAGCGAGACGTAGGCCAACTGCGTCCCCTGGGCAAAATTGCTGTCGCCTGCCCGAGACGAAAGCAGGCTCAGGATGCTGTAGCCCCAGATGGCCTGCAGCCTCTTGATCTGGTGGCGCGCCACGATGTGCGCCACCTCGTGCGCCAGGACCGCGGCCAGCTCGTCGTCCGTTTCCGAGAGGTCCACCAGCTTCTTGAAGACATAGACGTAACCGCCCGGCAGGGAGACCGCGTTGACGATATCCTTGTCCTCTTCGTCCTCGATGATCCGGAAGCGGTAGAGGATCTCCCGGCGGTCGGCCACCGCCGCGATGCGGCTGCCCACGCGCCGCAGCCGCTCTTCGCGCTCGGGATCCATGACGAGCGTATACTCCTTTTCCATCTGACGGGCCAGGGAATCGCCGATGGCGACCTCGCGCTCCGTCGAATAGAACATCAGGTCCTGCTCCTGGGTGGCCACGTTAAACTCCGTGGTGGCGCACCCCCAGAGGCCGACCGCGCACAGGAGCATGAAGAGCGAGACGCCGGCCTTTTTAAAGAGCCCGGCCATCTTGGCCAACGGCAGGCCGACGACGTTGAAGTAGCATCCTTCGATGCGCCTGATAAAAAGCCCGCCGCGGCCCTGGATATCGAACGCGCCGGCCTTGTCCAGCGGCGAGACCTTTTTAAAGTACGCCCCGATCTCCTCGTCCGTCAGCGGCTCCATGAAGACCTTCGTCTTCGCGCAATCCACCCACTCCTTCCTGCGCCCTGCGTCGATGAGGGCGATGCCGGAGTACAGGACGTGGGGCCTGCGCGAAAGGCGCTTGAGCATGCGGCGGGCGTCTCTCATGTTCCTGGGCTTACCGCAGATGCGGTCGCCCTGAATCACGAAGGTATCGCAGGCCACGACCAGCCCCCTGCGTACGCGACGTGCGACATCGCGCGCCTTAAGGAGCGCATTGGCCTTGGCCGTCGCCTCAGGCGCCCGGCTGGAACCCGGGCGCTCCCTGACCCGCGGGACGACCACGCGGAACCTGACTCCGAGCCGCCTGAGCAGCTCCCTGCGCGCCTTCGACTGTGAAGCAAGAATAATCGGTGTCTTCATCGTGAAGTCAAAACGTGAGACAAAAGGCCTGGCCTATGTGTCTCAAAAAATGAGACCCATGAGTCTGGCTCATTGGTCTCATTTTTGGGCGGCGCCGGCGAGGTAGCCGGTCGAAAACGCCGCCTGGAGGTTGAAGCCGCCGGTCGCGGCGGCCAGGTCCAGCACCTCGCCGCAGAAGTGCACGGCCGGGGCCTTGCGCGATTCGAGCGTGCGCGGGTCGATCTCCTTTAACGAGACCCCGCCCTGCGTCACCATGGCCTCATCGAGGCCCAGCGTCGCCACGACGGTCAGCGGCAGCGCCTTCAAGGTCCCAACGAGCTTTCGCCGCTCCGGGGCGGTCACCTGATGACACTTTTTGGCTCCATCCAGCCCGGCCACAGAGAGGAACGGACCGATCAACTTTTTGGGCAGCACATCGGCCAGGTAATTCTTCAAGACCTTGCTGCCGGAGGCGGCGAAGTTGCGCCGCAGCTTCTCATCGAGCTTGCGGGCATCCAGGCCCGGCTTCAGGTCAACGCGCATCCCCACCGAAGCGTCCTTAAGGACCGGCGAGAGGCCTCCCGAGATATTTAAAATGAGCGGGCCCGAGATGCCGAAGTGCGTGAAGAGGATCTCACCGATATCCGTCTGAAATTTTTTTGAGCCGACGCTATAGGACACCCTCACCGGAAAGAGCGTCAACCCGGCACAATCCCTGACCCAGCGCTCTCGCGTGCGCAGGGGCACGAGGCCGGCTTCCGGCGGCCTCACCGTGTGCCCCAGCGCCTCGGCAAAGCGGTAGCCGTCGCCCGTCGAACCCGTCTGGGGATACGACACGCCGCCGGTCGCGATGATCACCCGGTGCGCGAACAAGACCGTGCCGTCGTCCAACGCGATCTTCTTGAGCCCGCCAGCGGCAACGGATATCCGCCCCACCGCCGCCTGGGTGCGCACCTCGACACCCGCCTCTTTGAGCGCCTTTGCCAGGGCCTCGACGACGGAGCGCGCGCTGTCGCTTCCGGGAAAGATCCGGGCCTGCCTCTCCTTCTTCAGCGGCACGCCCAGGTCGGCCAAAAAGGCCTTCAATTCGGGGACAAAAAAACGGCTGTAGACATTGCGCAAAAAGACGCCGTTCCTGCCGAAGGCCTCCAGGTGCGTTGCAACAGGGGTATCGTTGGTGAGGTTGCCGCGGCCCTTGCCGGTCAGGCTGAGCTTGCGGCCCAGGACGGCGTTCTTCTCCAGCAGGAGGACGCGGCGCACGTCCTGCGCGGCGCGCCAGGCCGCCGTCATGCCGGCAGGGCCGCCGCCCACCACGACTACATTATAAGGTAACATATAGGGAAGGTTTCCGGGAAAGGGATAATCCGCCACCATAATGCTTCATTTTCGGCGGATCCCGCACTTTCATGACGAAAAAAAAATAAGAAAGTCCGGGATAAATTCGGCCAAATAACTTACGTCGCCTTCGGCTCCGTAAGTTATGGCCTCATTTAAACTCCGAGGCCTTAAAGAGCGCCGTGAGGGCGCACCCTTTCGTCGCCAGATTCTTGGCCGCGCCTTCCTCCCGGTCGACGACCACGATGGCCTTGCTGACCTTTATGTCCATCTTTTCGAGCACGGCGATGGCGTCGATCAACGAACCGCCCGTCGTCGCCACGTCATCGACCAGGATAACAGACCCTCCGGCCTCGAGGGCGGGCCCTTCGACCTGCAGCATACGGCCGTGGGCCTTAGGGGTCTTGCGGATGAGAAACGTATTGATGGGCCTTTGCCGCTCAAAACTCACCGCGGCCAGGGCCCCGACCATCGGATCCGCCCCCAGCGTCGGCCCGCCCACGGCCTGGACCGCCTCCCCCTTGACCAGATCAAGCAGGAGATGGCCCACGCAGTAGGCCCCCTCGCTCGACAAGGTCACGGCACGCGCGTCGATATAATAATCGCTGACCTTGCCGCTGGCCAGCTTGATGGGGCCGGGGTGGTAGGCCTTTTCCTTGATGAGGCGAAAGAGCCTTTCGCGGATTTGGGTCGTGTTTTCCATCGTGATTTATTCTACTTTTGCGCCGGAGACCTGTCAAACGTTTCTTTGTGAGCTTTCGCTTGAAAAGCCCTAACCGGGATGCTACCATGTTTTCCATGTTTAAAGAACTCATCGCCACGTGCGACCGCCTCCTGGCCCCGCCGAACTGCCACGGCTGCGGGACCGTCCTTTACGAGCGCCTCAACGCCTTCGACGGCCATGTCTGCCGGGCCTGTGCCGAGGGGATCCCGGTCCTCGCTGCCAACACCTGCCCCTTATGCGGTCACCCCGTCAGGAGCGCCGAGGACTTCCAGGGGGGCCGCTGCGCGGCCTGCCGGCAGGCCGCGCCGGGATTCGACCGCCTAAACGCCTGCTTCGCCTACAACGGCATCGCCCAGCAGCTCATCCAACAGTTCAAATACCAGGGGCGCGCGTATCTCGCCCAGACGATGGCGCGCCTCATGTTCACCGTCATCAACAAGGACTCCGTGTCCGTCTTCGACGCCCTCGTGCCTGTCCCGCTCTTCCCCACCCGGCTGCGCGAACGCGAATTCAACCAGGCTCAGGTGCTGGCCGAGTGCCTGGCGGCCGAGACGGGCGTTCCGGTTCTCCCCGTGTTGGCACGCACCAAAAACACGCGCTCCCAGGCGACGCTGCGTGAAAGCGACCGGCCGGCCAACGTCCAGGGGGCCTTCCGGGTCATCCCGGATCAAGATCTGGACGGCCAACGCCTCCTCCTCATCGACGACATCCTGACGACCGGCGCCACCGCGAGCGAAGCCGCCAACGCCCTCAAAGAGGCGGGGGCCGGGCACGTGGCGGTCCTCGCGTTCGCCAAGGGCTAAAGACCATGAAGATCCTGCGCAACTACATCCTCAGGGAGTTCTTCGGCGCGTTCCTCCTCTCACTCTTCGTCCTGACCTTCGTCATGGTGCTGGGCAACCTCATCCGCCTGGCGGAGCTCATCCTCACCAAGGGGGTGCCGCTCTTCACCGCCATGCGGCTCTTCCTGTACCTGATCCCCTTCCTCTTCAGCTTCATCCTGCCCATCGCCACCCTCTCGGGGGTCCTCCTGTCCGTGGGGCGCCTCTCCTCGGACAACGAGCTCATCGCCATCCGCACGAGCGGGATCAGCGTCCTGCGCATCCTGACGCCGCTGTTGATCGTGGGACTCATCATCAGCCTCTTCTGCATCCTCCTCAACAACCACATCATCCCCCAGAGCCACCACCGGTCGCGCGAGGTCTTGAGGGAGATGGGGACCCAGAACCCGGCGGCGGCGCTCGAGGCCGGTACCTTCATCACGGCCTTCGAAAAATTCATCATCTTCATCTATCAGATCGACGGACAGAAGTTCTCCAACATCCGCATCTACGAACCCCGGGGCGAGGACAAGCCGCCCCGGACCATCATCGCCCGCCACGGCGAGTTCATCGTCCTGCCCGACAAGAAGATGCTCAAGCTCAAGCTCGTCGACGGGACCTCCGATGAGATCAACCCGCAGGACCCCGAGAACTTCTACAAGCTGAACTTCAAGACCTACTTCATGAACATCGACTTCAAGAAACAGATGGGCAAGGTCAGCAAGAAATCCAAGGACATGACCCTACCGGAGCTGCGCGCGCAGCTCGCGGACTTCCGCAAGCACGGCATCGACGTGACGCCGATCATGAACGAGATCTATAAGCGCAACTCCCTGGCCCTCTCCTGTTTCATCTTCGTCATCATCGGCGCGCCCCTTGCCATGATCACGCGCCGGCGCGAGAGGTCGATCAACTTCGGCTTCGCCTTCATGATCGTGGTCTTCTACTACCTGGCGATGATCGGATTTGAGGCGCTGAGCATCGAAGGCAAGATGGATCCGGGCCTGGCCCTGAGCATGCCCAACATCATCGTCGGTTCGATCGGCGTCGTCCTCCTCTCCAAGACATGCTTATCTTAGACCGTTACCTCGTCGGCCGGTTCCTGAAAAACCTCTTTAGCTGCCTTTTTGTCTTCCTTTTTCTGTACGTCATCATCGATGTCATGACCAACCTGGGAGACATCGTCAAAAACCACCCGCCCATTTTGAAGGTGGTGGAGCTCTACCTGTACTCGCTGCCCCTAATCCTCACGCAGACGACACCCGTCGCGGCGCTCCTGGCGACCCTCTTCACCCTCGGCAGCCTCAATCAGTCGAACGAGATCATCGCGATGCGCGCCAGCGGCGTGGAGGTGACCCGCATCATCCGGCCCTTCGTGCTCATCGGCCTCATCCTGAGCCTGGGGATCTTCTGGATCGGCGAATCCGTCCTGCCTCAGGCCCAACGCATGAGCTCCGTCCTGAAACGTGTCTACATCGATAAGAAGACGACGGCAAGGAGTGAATCGCCGGTGGAGAACGTCGCCGTATACGGCTTCGACAACCGGCTCTTCTTTATCAACAAACTCTATCCGAAGTCGGAGACGATCGAGGGCATGACCATCCTCGAGCACGACGACGACCAGCACGTCACGTCCAAGATCTATGCGGAGAAGGCGGTCTGGCGCGATAACCGGTGGATCCTCTACCAGGCCTTTGTCTACCGGCTGGACGAGCACCAGCGGGTACGCGGCGAGCCCATGTACTTCACCGAGAGATTCCTGAAGATCCAAGAGACCCCCCAGGACTTCCTGCGCCAGAACATCCCCGTCGAGAGCATGAACATCAAGGAGCTCTCGCGGTACATCGCCCGCCTGCCCGACAAGAAGGTGAGCCCCACGATCACGCGCCTGAAGGTCGACCTCTATCAGAAGACGGTCTTCCCATTCACCACCCTCATCGTCATCCTCATCGGGATCCCCTCCTCCATCATGATCCGCGGCCGGGCCGTCGCCTTCTCTTCGATCGGCCTGTGCATCGGGATCAGCTTCCTCTTCTACGTCCTCTTCGCGGTGAGCCTCGCCCTCGGCAAGGGCGGCGGCGTGCCGCCCTTCGTGGCCGCCTGGTTCAGCCACGCCCTCTTCGGCCTCATCGGCCTCACCCTCATCGCGCGGCTCCCATAATAGTGAGACAAACAGGCCTGGCCTATGTGTCTCAAAAATATGAGACAAAAAGGCCTGGCCTTTCTGTCTCAAAAAATGAGACACATAGGCCAGGCCTTTTGTCTCACTTGTAGAGGCGGGGGACGCGGGGGGAGATCCAGCAGATGACTTCGTAGGGGATGGTGTGGCAGAGTTGGGCGATCTCTTCGGCGCGGATGATCGCGTTCTTCTGGCGGCCGATGAGAACGGCCTCCTCGCCCTGGCGCACGCCGGGCACGCGGCCGACGTCGACCATCGTCTGGTCCATGCAGACCACGCCGACGATGGGGCAGCGCACGCCGCGGATGAGCACCGCGCCGCGGTTGGACAACAGGCGGTTGTAGCCGTCTCCGTAGCCGACGGGAAGGATGGCGATGACCGTGTCGCGGGGGGCGACGTACGTACGGCCGTAGCTGACCGAGCGGCCCTTGGCCACGCGCTTCACGTGGGCGACGCGCGTCTTGAAACTCAACACCGGCTTGATGTCAAGACGGCCCATCAGCTCATCCTTGGGGTGCAGGCCGTAGACGGCCAGGCCCGGCCGCACCAGGTTGAAGTGCGCGGCCTCGAAGCCGACGACGGCCATCGAGTTGGCCGTGTGTTTGAGGGGGATGGTGACGCCGTGGATGGCCAGCTTGTCGATAAGCGCGCAGAAGACGGCGATCTGAGAGCGCGTGAAGGCCTCGTCGGAGTCGGCGCTTGGAAAGTGCGTGTACAGACCGTCCACGCAAAGATTCCTGAGACCGCAGAGCTGCACGATAAGGGACTCGGCCTCTTCGTGCCAGAAGCCGAGCCGGCCCATCCCCGTATCCACCTTGATATGGACGCGCGCCTTCTTGCGCATCCGGCGCGCCGCTGCGTTGAGGAGCCGCGCCATATCGATGTCCGTGACCGTCGCCGCGATATCGTGCCGGAGCATGGGCTTCACGTCCTGCGGGAAGAACGCGCCGAGGTTCAAGGCAGGTACGCGTACGCCGTTGCGGCGCAGGACGATCCCCTCGTCCACGCAGGCCACGCCGAGGTAATCGACCCCGGCGCCGACGAGCACCTGGGCGACCTCCACCAGGCCGTGGCCGTAGGCATTGGCCTTCACCGCCACCATCACCTTGGTGCCGGCGGCCAGGCGTCTCTTCAGGACCCTGTAATTATGACGCAAGGCCCCCAGATCCACCTCCACCCACGTCGGCCGATGGAGCCCCGCCCGTGCTAAGGCACTGGGTAACCCTCTTGGCGACATACTTTCTCGGCTAAAATCCACCACCTTCAGGTCGTCGTTTTTAGCCGAGAAAGTATAAAAGGAGACAGCGCTCTTTTTCTTAGCCACGGCGCACCTGACAGTCCCGTTCATAAAAATAGACGGCCTTGAGACCTGCGGCGTCCTGAAGATCCCTGTTCCGGAGGCCTTCTTGCGTCAACGCGGCCAGCGCCTCGGGCCGGGGATACCAGAATCTTTCCGGGGCGGCCGCGGCACCGCGCCGCTCCAGGTCTTGCGAAAGGATCCGGACGCCGTCACCCGCCACCACCGTCCCCCGCTTCACGCGCCGCAGGAACTCCCTCGCCGGCAGCATCCCGGGCCGGGAACGTCTCGTGAGGCCCTTATCCGTCACCGTGTAAAAACAGCAGTAGACGTTGGCGCGCCGGGCGTCCACCGCCACGGCCAGCGGCCCCGCCGGGCAGCCCTTCACGCCGAAGGCGATCGCGTCGAGGCTGGAGAAGGCCACGGCCTTTTTGCCGAGCGCATACGTAAAGCCCTTCACGGTGCTCAGCCCTATCCGGATGCCCGTAAAAGACCCGGGCCCCACGCCGACCCCGAAGACATCGACGTCATCGAGCGCAAGCCCGGCCTTCTTGAGGACGCTCTCGATCCACCCCGTCAACCTGTCGGCCCGGCCCTTGGCAAACGCGCGCCGGGAACCGGTCAGGCGGCCGGACGCCGCGCCGACGGCGGCCACCGAATAAGGGGTTGAGGTCTCAAGGGCCAGAAACGTCACTTAAAGACCTCACCATACGTGCGGCCCCGCTCCAGGTCCTCGGCCGTGGCAAAAAGCCTGTCGAGCGCGATGATCAGGTAATTGCGGCTGAAGAACTGCGGAAAGCTCTTGTCAAAAACGGCCAGGAGCCCTGAAAACTTCATGCGATAGACGACAAACCCCTTCTTGATCACGACATAATGCGGCAGGCGGTTGAGGTTGTACCCGATCGCCTCCCGGAGCCGCAGGGCGATATGCGGAAAGCTCATCATCTCTCCCTTGATCCCCGCCGTGGCGATGCCGATGATGACGTCGCGGCCTTTATACGTCCCCCGCAGCTCGTCCTTCCCGTAAAAGAGAAGGTGCCCCTTGCGCCGCCATTGGGGCTCTTCGATGACCCCGGCGGCGGTGTGCAGAAAGCGGTGCGCCAAGACGGCGACCCGTCCGACCCAGACAAAGACAACGAGGAGGACGAAGAGGCTGCCTGCCACCACCACATTCACGACATGCGCGATCTCGAGACTCATGGCTTTTTGCGACTCCTGAGGAGTCTTTTTAGAAAACGGATATCGCGGCCGTTCGCGGCCCACACCTCGATGCGGCGGTCCTGGTCGCCCAGAATGGTAAAGCGGATCTTCAACGAAGACACAGGCAGGAGCCTGCCCGCCGCCTGCGGCCACTCGATGGCCGTCACGCCGTCTGCCCCCACAAACTCATCCCAGCCGATACGCTGGACCTCTATGGGGGTGCTCAAGCGGTAGAGATCGAAGTGATACAGGGGCAGGCGCCCCTCGTACACCTTGAGCATCACAAACGAAGGGCTCGCCACCTCGCGGATCCGGCGCACACCCAGCCCCTTGGCCAGCCCTTTGACGAACGTCGTCTTGCCGACGCCGAAACCGCCCAGAAGGACGAGGCAGTCATGGGGTCTCAGATGACGCGACAGCGCCTCGGCGAAGCGCCGCGTGGCCTCAGGGCTGTGCGTCTCAATAGAGATACTCTTCTTCATGGACTTAGAAGTGGCCAAAACCGCCGCCCCCCAGCCGCCGGCGCCGCCCCTTTTTATCAGAGAGCCACACACCCCTGACGCGGCGGGTCAGGCGGCCGACGGGAAAAAATCGCAGCGGTGTCTTTTTTTGCCGGACCTGCCGCTGGAGACGTTGCGCCTCCTTTTCAGACATGCTGAACAGCAACTCAAAATCTTCTCCGTCATAGAGGCCGGACGCGAGGCCGCCCGCCCCCCTGCGCAGAGGAATGCCTTCTTCATCGAGCACGGCGCCGAGACGGCTCGCCCGGCACATCCGGCCCAGGTCCTTAGCCAGGCCGTCGGAGAGGTCCATCATCGCGTGCACCTTAAAGTGACGCACGAGATAGCGCGCCGCCTCCAGCCGCGGCACAAAAGAGAGATGGCGGCCGCCCCGCGAACCGCCCAGGCGGCCGGAGACGAACAAGACGTCTTTATCGCGGCCGCTGCTGCGCAGCGCGAGACAACGGCGCTCCACGACGCCGACCATCGCGACGTCCACGACCAGGCGCGGGCTGCGGTTCGTGTCCCCGCCGATAACGGCGATGTCAAACATCCGGGCGGCCCGAGAGATACCCTTTGTCAGCGCCGCGACCGTGCGTTCGGCCCGGCGCGGCGGCACGCCCACGCTGATGAGCGCGTACTTCGGCACCCCACCCATGGCCGCGATATCGCTGACCGAGACGGCCACGGCCTTATAGCCGACGCGCTGCCGGCCCTCCCGCGGTGCGAAGTGGACCGACTCGATGAGCATGTCGACGGTCAGGAGCCAATACGACGTCTTGTCGCGACGAAGCACCGCTGCATCATCTCCGATACCGGCGACGACCCCGGCCCCCTTCGTCCTGAAGCGCCGGGCGAGGCGCTCGACGATCGCGATCTCACGGTCTCTTTTTGGCGCGGCCATACATCTTCCTGATATTCTTGCCGAAGGGCGGGCGCAGGACGCCCTTTTCCGTAACGATCCCCGTCACCAGCCGCGCCGGCACCATGTCAAAGGCCGGGTTGTAGACGCGCACCCCGCGCGCCGCGATCGGCCGCTTGAAGTACAGCGACGTCACCTCCGCAGGGTCGCGCTCCTCGATGGGAATGTCCGCGCCGCGGCGCAACGAGAGGTCAAAGGTCGAAGACGGCGCCACCGCGTAAAACGGGATCTGGTGGTGGGCCGCGCACACGGCGAGCATGTACGTGCCGATCTTGTTGGCCAGGTCCCCGTTGGCCGCCACCCGGTCCGCGCCGACAAAGACCGCCTTGATGCGGCCCTGCTGCATGAGCCGCGCCGCCATGCTGTCACAGATCAGGGTCGTGTCGATCTTGTTGTACAAAAGCTCCCACGTCGTCAGGCGCGCTCCCTGCAGGAGCGGCCGCGTCTCGCACGCGTAGACCTTGATGCGCTTGCCCTGAGCCTTGGCGCGGTAAAAGACGCCCAGCGCCGTCCCGTAACCGCTCGTCGCCAGACCCCCGGCGTTGCACACCGTCAAGAGCCTGTCGCCGGAGCGCACGAGCCGCGCGCCATGGGCCGCCATGCGAAGACACATATTGATATCCTCCCGCAGGATACGGTCGGCCTCGGCCCTCAGGGCCTTGAGGCGCTTGGCGGCCGGCGCCCCGGCATGGCGCAGGAAGGCATCGTGCATCCGGCCGAGCGCCCACGCGAGGTTCACGGCCGTGGGCCGGCTCGAGGCCAGATACGCGCGCAGGCGCTCGGCCTCAGCGGAGAGGTCCGCGTTGGGACGCGCCTTGATCTTCCTGCGCATCCCCAAGAGGAAGCCGTAGGCCGCGGCGATGCCGATGAGCGGCGCCCCGCGGACTTTAAGCTTTTTGATCGCTCCCCACACGTCGCTCACGCGGCGGCACGTTACGGTGACGTGCCGGCCGGGCAGCTGCGTCTGGTCCAGGACCTCCAGGTGGCCGGCCTTCCAGCGGACCGGTTCGACGAAGATTCGTGACATGGCTCAAGCTCCTTAAGATCCTATCACACGCAGGAAGAGACTCTTCTTTATGGAGACGGCGCCGTGCGGGCACAGCTCCTGGCAGCACAGACACAGGATGCACCGCTGTGCGTCGATCACCATGCGGCCGTCCCTGTTTGCGATGGCGTGGCCCGGACACCCCTTCTGGCACACGCCGCAGACGCGGCAGCGTCCGGCGTCGATCACCGGCCTCATGCGCAACAAAGTCTTCACCACCGCCAGCATCCAGCCCGGGGCACGGTGCAAAAAGGTCGTGCGCGGCAGGACAAAATCCTTCACCACGAACGACGAAAGCGGTGCACCGCAGACCGTGACGTCGAGCGGCTTGCCGCGGACCGCGGCCCGCTGCATCGCCACTCGGTTCGTGGGGATGTCCTCAGGGGCAAGGCCCATCACCTGCGCCAGGACGATGTCCAGGGCCAACGCGTCATGGCTGACAGCCACCAATTCCATAGGCCTCAGCGTGCCGCCCGACCCCGGCCCCTCGCCCTGCATCGCCGTGATGCCGTCGCAGACCGTCAGGTGCGGCCGGCACAGCTCGTAGATCTCGACGAAGACACGGCACAGGTCCTGGGGGCGGGGGAATTCGCCGTGGATCTTCATCTTGTTCATCCCCACGACGAACCCGTAGCAGTTCTTGACCCCGGCGGTCAGGACCGTGTAGCCGTGCGTCTTGAACTTCGGGACGCTGACGACGCGGTCGCACTTGTCGAGCCAGTCCGTCAAAGGATACCGGCCGCGCAGCCGCGGGGTGTTGAAGTACACCATCTCAACGCCCTCTTCTGCGCAGACCCGGCGCATGCCGGAGATCTCATAGACGCGGTCGACGTCCCTCTTCTTGCCCCAGACGCTCGGGGCGTCCCCGCAGACGACGTGCGGGGTCACGGCCTTGATGCAACGCAGGACCGCGCGCACCACCTCCGGATGCGTGGTGATACCCGCCTCGGGCGCCGCGTCGGTCAAGAGGTTAGGCTTGACCAAGACGCGCTCGCCGGGATGGATAAAAGCGCGGATGCCGCCGACGGCATCAACGGCCCGGCGCACCGCCGCCTCCACCTCGAGAGTCTCATACGTCCGGCAACGCGCCAGCGAGACAGGAATCGAATCACCCATATACACTTTCCCGAACAACTTGGAAACTGTTTCCCGAACAACTTGGAAACTGTTTCCAAACTGTTCGGGAAAGTGTCTCCTGGTTACAGCCGGAAAAAAGCTTTGGCATTCTGCGTCGTCTTCTCGCAGACGCTGCCAATGTCCTCGCGCATGACGCGGGCCACCTCTTGGGCCAGCGTCGGCAGGTACGCGGGCTCGTTGCGCTGGCCGCGCCGGCCCTCCGGCGCCAGGAACGGCGCGTCGGTCTCGAGGAAGAGCCGGTCCAGGGGGACGTGCGAGAGGACGGTGCGCAGCGCGTCGGCCTTCCGGTACGTGACGTTGCACGTGAACGACACGAAAAAGCCGACATCGAGGCAGCGCGTCAAAAAGGCCGTATCGCCCGAAAAGCAGTGGACCACGACGCCCGGAAGCCCCGCCGCCTGATTGCCTTGTAATATCTCAAAGGCGCGCTCATGGCTCATGCGCGTATGGACGATCAGCGGCAGCTTCGCCTCGTGGGCCAGGGCGATGAACTGCTCGAAGACCCGCTCCTGGTCCTCCCGGGGCGAGAGGTTACGGTAAAAGTCCAGCCCCACCTCGCCGATGGCCACGACCTTGTCGGCCTGCGCGAGCGTCCGGACCTCGGCAAACGTCGCCTCGTCGCACTCCCGCGCGTCGTGCGGGTGGATGCCGATGCTGGCAAAGACGCCGGGGAACCTCCCGGCGAGCGCCACGGCGTCGCGGCTCGCCTTCAGGCTCGAGGCCACGTTGATGATGGTCTTGACGCCGACATCGCGGGCCCGCTCCACGACCAGGTCGCGGTCCGCGTCAAACTGCGGAAAGTCCAGATGACAGTGCGTATCGATCAGCATAGGTGCGTCTTCGGGGGGCCGGATGGGACTTTCTCCCCCGTCAGACGAAGTTTTTCGCCGTCGGCTACGGATGCGGCCAGCGCAAGCGTCCCCTCTCGAGAGGCCTGGGGGTCGTTCGCAGCCCCCCGTAGCGGAGGGGGGCCCCCACCTCTTGCGGGGCCGGGGGGAACCACGGGAGGGTTCCCAAAGGGGGAGCGGGGGGCAAGAATGACCCCCGGGCCCCGAGAGAAACAATGGTCGTGCCGGCCGCGAGGACTACTCGATCTCGATGCGCGGGAAGAGGGGCGCGGTCTTCTTGACCGTGTCGCCGCCCACCTGGTCGAGGATCTTCGCGGCGGTGCCCGGCATGAAGGGCGCCAGCTCCCGGGCCACGGCCCGCAGGGACGCGATCAGCACCGCGCCGAAGACCTCGAGCTCCTTCGTACGCCCCTCCTTCTTCAGGTTCCAGGGCTTGGTCGTCTCGACGTACTTGTTGCAGGCGTTGATCAGCGCCCAGACCGCCTCCAGGGCGCCGATAAAGTTCAGGTCGTCGAACTGGACGACGACATCCGCCGGCAGCGTCTTGAGCCTCGGCAGGATGTTTGCTGCGGCGTACGCATCGGCATCGGCCTCGCGCAGGGCCGGCACGGCGCCTGCGAAGTACTTCTCGACCATGGTGACGGAGCGGTAGACGAGGTTGCCCAGGTCGTTGGCGAGGTCGCCGTTAAAGCGCTTGATGAGCGACGCCCGCGAAAAGACGCCGTCGAGGCCAAAGGGCACCTCGCGCAGGAGGAAGTAGCGGTAGGCGTCGATGCCGAAGTCGTCGATCACGGCCAAAGGGTCCACGACGTTCCCGCGGCTCTTGGACATCTTCTCCTCGCCCACCTGCCACCAGCCGTGCGCGAAGATCATGCGCGGGGGGCTAAGCTCCATCGCGTGGAGCATGATGGGCCAGAAGACGGCGTGCTGGCGCAGGATGTCCTTGCCGATCAGGTGCAAGGCCTCGGGCCAGAAGGTCGCCATCTTCACTTTATCGTCGGGGTACCCGAGCGCGCTGATATAGTTGACGAGCGCGTCGAACCAGACGTAGGTCACGTGGTCCGGGCTGAACGGCAAGGGGATACCCCAGGCGAGCCGCGTCTTGGGCCGGGAGATGCACAGGTCGCCCAGTTTGTTCTCGCGCAGGAAACTCAGAGCCTCGTTGCGCCGGGACGCGGGCCGGATGAAACCAGGGTGCGCCTCGATATAGTCGATGAGCCACTGCTGATACTTGGACATCCGGAAGAAATAATTCGTCTCCTTGATCCGCTCCATCGGCCGGCGGCAGTCCGGACACACCCGGTCCGGCGCCTGGGCGTCGGTCCAGAAGACCTCGCAGGGGACGCAGTACAACCCTTCGTAATGCCCTTCGTAGAGGTCGCCCTTCTTGTGGATCAGGTCCAGGACGTACTGGACACAGCGGACGTGGCGCGGCTCGGTCGTGCGGATAAAGTCGTCGTATTGGATATTGAGTCTGGCCCACGCCTCCTTGAAACGCGGGATGATCCCGTCGACAAACTCCTGGGCAGACATCCCCTTCTCCTGGGCGGCCTTCAGGACCTTCTGGCCGTGCTCGTCGGTACCGGTGAGAAAGAGCGTCGTAAAACCGTTCCGGCGCTTGTGGCGCGCCAGACAGTCCGCCGCGATCGTCGTGTAGGAGTGGCCGATGTGCGGCAGGCCGTTGACGTAATAGATGGGCGTCGTGACGTAATAGGCCTTCGGACTCATGCTTCCTTTTTGAGGACCTTCGGCCGGCCGGCGCCCGCCGGATACAGGAGGTGGATCATCTTGCCGTCCTCCAGGACGACCGCCGCCTGGCGTTTGAAGATGTTGATGGAAGAGACCTTGCCGCGCCCCTCCGGCGTCTCGATGCGCTCGCCCTCGCGCGGCAGGCCGCGCGATACCTCTTTATAGAACTTGTGCTCATAGGAGAGGCAGCACATGAGGCGGCCGCAGAGGCCCGAGATCTTCGGCGGGTTCAGGGACAGGTTCTGGTCCTTGGCCATCTTGATGGTGACGGGCTCGAAGTCCCTCAGGAACCGGCAGCAGCACAGCTCGCGGCCGCACGGCCCGAACCCGCCGAGCATCTTGGCCTCGTCGCGCACGCCGATCTGGCGCAGCTCGATGCGCGCCTTGAAGATCTTCGCGAGGTCCTTGACGAGCTCGCGGAAATCCACCCGGCCCTCGGCGGTGAAGTAAAAGAGCATCTTGGAACGGTCGAAGGCGTACTCGGCGCCGACGAGCTTCATCTCGAGCTTGTGCTCGCCGATCTTGCGGCCGCACGTGTGCGAGGCGTCCTTGGCCTTACTCCGGTTCTCGTCGATCTGCCGCAGGTCCTTGTCGGTCGCCGTCCGCACGATCTTCTTGGCCGACGGGTCCGCGTGCTCGGCGAGGACCGGGTCCGTGACCACCTGGCCGAAATCGGTGCCGCGGTCCACCTCGACGATGACCGTCTCGCCGTTCTTCAGCGTCATCTCGTGGGCCCGGTAACATATGACCGGCCCCATATCCCGCAGCCTTACCTGTGCGATAACGTCCATAACTGTGTCCTCATCTGTTCAAAGGCCAGGCGCATGTTCGCGTGGCGCCTGATGTCCTCGCTCGTCTGGGCGATCACGCCCAGCGACTGGAGGATAACGGGGGTCTGTATCTGCCGGCCGGCGCGCTCCAACGCGGCGCTTCCGGCAGGATGCATCAACAGGTCCGCGGATCCGGATGTCTTCAGCGCCAGGAGATCGCGGTACCATATGGCCAGCGCCCGCAACAGACGCAGCGCCTCCTCCCGGTCGCCGATCCACGCCTCTGCCTCCTTCATCGAACCGTCGCAGGAGAGAAACTGCAGCAAGGCGTCGCGCTGGGCGAGGACCGCGTCCTCGTAAAACCGCAGGGCCTCGCCCACGCTCCCGTCACAAAGACGCGACAGCTCGGCGGCCGCGCTGCGCTCCACGCCCAGCCGCTCAACGAGAAGCGTCTGGAGATCCTCCGGCGCCAAGGGGCCGAAGGCGACGCGCTGGCAGCGGGAGACGATCGTCCCCGGCAGCCTGCGGATGTTTTCGGCGATCAGGATGAGCGTCGTCTGAGGGGCGGGCTCCTCTAAGGTCTTGAGGAGGGCATTGGCCGCCTCCTCGTTCATCGCGTGAGCGGGATCGAAGATCAATACCTTGTGCCGGCCTTCAAAGGACTTCAACCCCACGAACCGTCCGGCCTCGCGGACCGCCTCGATCTTGATAAACTCTCCGTCGGGCTCCAGGATCCTGAGGTCAGGATGCTGACCTGCCGCGACCTTGCGGCAGGAACCGCACCCGCCGCAGGCGGCATGACCCTCCGGTTGCTCACATAGGAACAGCCCGGCAAAGGCGCGGGCGGTCTTGGCCTTCCCCACGCCCGCGGGCCCGACAAAGAGATACGCGTGCGCCAGGCGCCCGCTCCCGTAAGCGGCCTGCAAAAAAGCTACCGCTTGCCTCTGACCGATGATCTCCCTGAAAGACATGTATCGACAATGACGCGGATGCGCGCCTGCGTGGCGTGTCTGTTATCGCGCACGCGCACGACCTTGATGCGCCCGGACTCCTGCCCGGCGAGGGCGGTGTAGCCCCTCTTCACGCGGCGGTGGAACGCGTCCGGACGCGCCTCGATCCGGTCGCGCGACTTTTCGTTTTTGAGATGTTCCCCGCTCTGCCAGAAATCAAGCAGGAGCGTCAGGTCCGGGGTGAGCCCTCCGGTGGCGATACGGCCGATGCGCCGGATATGCTCGACGGTCAGGCCGCAGCCAAAGCCCTGATAGGCGATCGTCGAATCCAGAAACCGGTCGCAGACGACGATCTTCCCTCCCGCCAGGGCCGGCCGGATGACCTCTTCGACGAGCTGGGCCCGGGCCGCCATGTAAAGCAGCATCTCCGCGATAACGGCCATGCGGCCGTGGCGCTTGTCCAGCAAGAGCCGCCGGATCTTCTCGCTGATGACGGTGGAGCCCGGTTCCCGGATAAAGAGCGTCTTATAACCCTTGCGCCGCAGATACGCGCACAGCAACCGCGCCTGCGTGCTCTTGCCGCTCTTCTCCACCCCCTCAAAGGTGATAAAGAGTCCACGCTTCATGCCGACGACCCCGTGTCTTCGATGATGATGCCCTGCCTTGCCAGTTCATCGCGTATCTCGTCGGCGCGTTGAAAATCCTTGCGCCGGCGCGCGGCCTGGCGCTCGGCCAACAGCTTCTCGGCCGCCTCTTCGGTGATGGTCATCTTCGACGGCTCCGCCACCTTGATGCGCTGCCCGCCCGCCGCCTGCCGCGTCCGGTGGGTCGGCTGCAGTTTCAGTCCGACGGCCGCGGCCAGGGTGACGAGCGTCCGGCCCGTCTCCACCGCCGCCCCCGTGGCGCCGGCGCCCAAAAACTTGTTGCCGAGGTTCACGAGGTCGAAGAGGACGGCCACCCCCTGGGCCGTGTTGAAGTCGTCGTCGACGACCTCCTCGAATTGGCGCACACGCCGCGCGATCTCCTCCTCCGGCGCGCCGTCGACGTCCACGGTGCCGGGGAGACCCTCTTGGGCACGGATGAGCTCGACCCGGTCGATAAAGGTCTGTATCTTTTCAAAGGCCTTGCCCGTCTTCGCCAGCCCCTCGACCGTGAAGTCCATGGGAGAGCCGTAGTGGGCCTGGAGAAAGAAGAGCTTGAGGGCGTTGGGCGAGGCCTTCTTGAGGACGTCCTGGATCGTAATAAAGTTGCCCAGGGACTTCGACATCTTGCGGCCGCCTATCGTCAGGAGGCCGTGGTGGATCCAGTATTTGGCGAAGGGTTTGCCGGTGAGCGCCTCGGCCTGGGCGATCTCGTTCTCGTGGTGCGGGAAGATGAGGTCCCTGCCGCCGGCGTGGATGTCGAGGGTCTCGGTGCGCAGGAAGCGCATGCTCATCGTCGAGCACTCGATGTGCCACCCCGGCCGGCCCGGCCCCCACGGACTCTTCCAGGACGGCTGCCCCGCCTTCGACTTCTTCCACAGCGCGAAGTCCAGCGGGTCGCGCTTCTTGTCGTCCTTCTCGATGCGCACCGCGGTCAGCATCTCGTCCAGGCTCTGGCCGGAGAGGCGGCCGTACGAGGGGAACGAACGCACCGAAAAGTAGACGTCGCCGTCCACGACGTAGGCCATGTCTTTGGCCACCAGCCGCTTGATGTGGTCGACCATGTAGACGATGTTGTCGGTCGCCCGCGGCTCAAAGTCCCCTTTATCAATCTCGAGCGCCTTGAGATCCCGCTCATAGGCCTCGATGTAGCGCGTGCGGATGTCGTCGAAGCCGGCCTTCTCCTGGAGGGCCCGGTTGATGATCTTGTCGTCGATGTCCGTGACGTTGCGTACGAGCTTCACGCCGTAGCCCCGGTACTCCAGATACCTCTTGAGGGCGTCAAAGATGAAGAGGCTGCGCGCGTGGCCGACGTGGCAGTCGTCGTACACGGTCACGCCGCAGGTGTACATCTTGACCTCGGCGGGGACACAGGGAGCGAAGGACTCCTTTTTCCGCGTCAGGGAGTTGTAAAAAGACAGAACCATGTTATTTCTTGTTTTCGAGCGTCTTGATGCGCTCTTCAATCTCCTCGAGCGCCTGCTTGATGGGATCGAAGACGTGGATATGGTCCAGATGGAGGTCGATCTTGCGGCCCTCCTGCTTCGTGATGCGGCCCGGCACGCCGACGACCGTGCTGTTGGCCGGGACGTCTTTGAGGACGACGGCATTGGCCCCGATATACGAGTTGCCGCCGACCGTGATGTTGCCGAGGATCTTGGCGCCGGTGCCCACGACCACGTTGTCGCCGATGTTCGGATGGCGCTTGCCCTTCTCCTTGCCCGTCCCGCCGAGCGTCACGCCCTGAAAGAGGGTGACGTTCTTGCCGATCACCGTCGTCTCGCCGATGACGACCCCCATGCCATGGTCGATGAAGAGCCCCTCGCCGATCTCGGCGCCGGGGTGGATCTCGATCCCCGTCAGGAAACGGGCCGTCTGCGAGATGAGCCGCGGGATAACGGGCACGCGCGCCTTCAAGAGCGCGCGGGCGAACCGATGATAGACCATCGCGTGCAGGCCCGAATACGAAAGGACCACCTCCAGGGGGTTGCGGGCCGCCGGGTCGCGGTCAAAGATCGCGTCGATCTCCCGGCGGAACACGATCAAGAGGAAGACGATCCACGCCAGGACCAGGATCATCACGACCAGTAATATTTGCAACAAGCACAACATAGAGCTACCTCCCAGACTTGCTTTCAACTAGAAACTTTTGATTTGCCCCCACTCGCCTTCCCGCAAATCACCCCGGGTCACTTCCTCTTTCTTTCCTGTGACACGGGGCCCTTATAGACCACGGCCACGGCATAGGCCGCCGCCGCCTTGTTCCTGCCGATCGACCCCACGCCCTCCTGGGTCGTCGCCTTGACGCTCACGCGGCCCGGAGCGGTGCCCAGCGCCTGCGCCATACGGCGGCACATGCGGCCGCGGTACGCACCGATGCGCGGCGCCTCCAGCAAGAGCATGATATCGATATTGCCCACCCGCCAGCCGCCCTTTTTTAACATCCCGGCCACGCGTCTGAGCAGGACCAGGCTCGAGATCCCCTTAAATCTCTTGTCCGTATTTGGAAAGTGCTGGCCGATATCCCCGGCGCCGACAGCGCCCAGGAGCGCGTCCGCCACGGCGTGCAGGACGACATCCGCGTCGGAGTGGCCGGCGAGCCCCTTCTTATAAGGGATCGTCACCCCGCCGAGGACCAGTCTGCGCCCCGCCGCAAAGCGGTGAATATCATACCCGATCCCAACGCGTATATCCGTCTTCATGGTTAGCTCTGCTCAGCGGCCGGCGCGACCGTTTCCGCGGCTGTGCTCGTCCGCGATGGACCGGATGGAGGTTTCTCCTGTGTCAGACAATCAGAAGTTTTTCGGCAAGTGTCGGCAAGGGATTGCATTTTTGCCGTAGCGACCCGGTCTAATCCTTCGCCGCAGACCCCGGCCATGGCCGGGGTCTTTGCGAGGATGTCGCCCGAAGGGCGGCAAGAAAGGGACCGCGGGCATGCCCGCGGGGCTCCATGGAGCGTCACGGCGAAACTGCACACCGTAGCCGACGGCGAAAAACTTCGTCTGGCACAGGAGAAACCTCCATCCGGCTGTTGTGCCGACGAACCTCACGTGTCCAGGGCGCGGAAGGCGGCGATCGCCTCGGCGAAGACCATGTCCTCCGGGGTCGTGATCTTGATGTTAAAGTAGGAGCCCATCACGACCCGGACGCGCTTGCCCATCATCTCGACGAGCGCGGAGTCGTCGGGCGCGGCCGTCTTGCTCGCGCGCAGGTACGCCTTCTGGATCAATTCTCTCTCAAAGACCTGGGGCGTCTGGATCTCCCAGAGCTCGTCGCGCCGGAGGGTCGCGTCCACCTCCTGGCGCTTGTCCACCCTCTTGACCGTCGCCTTGACCGGCACGCCCAGGACCGCGGCGCCGCCGTCCTGCGCGGCCTCGATGACGCGCGTGATGCTCGCCTCGTCGATGAAGGGGCGCACCCCGTCGTGGATAAGGACCAGGTCCGTGCGGCTCGGCACGACCTCCAGGCCGTTGCGCACCGAGTCCTTGCGCGTGGCCCCGCCCGCGATGACCCGGGCCACCTTCGACAGCTTATGCTTCTTCACGAGGGCCCGCGCCTCCTCGAGGCGTTCTTTATGAAAGATCAGGACGATCTCGTCGATCAACGGGTGCTGCTGAAGCGTCTCGAGGGTATAGATGACGATGGGCCTGTCCTTCACCGCGAGCAGGGGCTTGGGTGGCGCCGCGTTCATGCGCACCCCCACCCCCGCCGCCGGCACCAGGGCCGTGATCCTGCTCATCGCCCCGTGTTCTCCGGTCGGGCGAAGACCATGCGGCCGGCCTGCGTCTGCAGGATGGAGGTCACCATCACCTTCAGCGTCTGGCCGATGTAGCGGCGGGCGTCTTCGACGACCACCATCGTTCCGTCCTCCAGATACGCCACGGCCTGGTTGTGCTCCTTGCCTTCCTTCATGGGCTTGACATCGATCGACTCGCCCGGCAGGACGACGGCACGCAGAGAGTTGGAGAGCTCGTTGATGTTCAGGACCTTGACGTTCTGCAACTCCGCGATCCGGTTGAGGTTGAAGTCGACGGTGACGATGCGCGCCTCCAGGACCCTGGCGAGCTTCACGAGCTTGGAGTCGACGTCGCCTATGTCCGGAAAGTCCTCCTCGTGGATCATGAAATTAAAGCGGCCGTCGCTGCGCATCATGTGCAGGATCTCCAGGCCCCGGCGGCCGCGCTGCCGCTTGACGGCATCGGACGAGTCGGCGATCACCTGCAGTTCCTTCAACACGAAGCGCGGCACCACGATGCGCGCCTCAAGAAAACTCGACTTGACGATATCCGCGATACGGCCGTCGATGATCGCGCTCGTGTCCAGGAGCACCGCGTCGGCCACCTGCTCCGTGCGCCGGAACTTGACATACGGGATGATCAGGTTGAACTCGTCACGGCCGCGCAAGGCGATCGTCATCCCGATATAGGAGAAGGAGAGCGTCAAGAGATACGCCGTGACATCCGACATGGATTGATCGAGAGGAAAGAGCGCGAAGAGGGCCTGCGTCAGCAGACGCGCGATGACCAACCCCAGGATGAGGCCGAAGACGGCGCTGGACAAGCCCCGCACGGAGATGCCGCGCATTCCCACCTCCAGCATCATGATCAAGAGGCCGATGCCGAAACCGGCGAGCGTCGTCACCAGGACGTTGATATTGTTGACATCGCCCACCTGGAAGCCGACCAGCGTGCAGCAGACAAGAAACAGCACACGGACAAACAATAAGGTCATGTTCATGATGGTCCTCCTTCTTTTTTATGATATGGATTTATGATATCCGGGCTTCACGAACGCGATGAGCGCGTTCTACGATAAATCTCTCCACAGGGCGCGAAAGGCGGCCGGGACATCCGCCACGGCCGTCCTCCCGCGTGCCCCTTCTTTGTCGCCCGGCGCGCTGTTGGACCGGGGTAGAAGAAATCTCTTGAAGCCGAGCTTCTTCGCCTCGCCCAGGCGCTGGGCCAGATGGGCCACGCTGCGGACCTCGGCCACCAGTCCCACCTCACCCAGGACGACGGTGTCCGTCGGGACGGGCCTGTCGTAAAGGCTCGACCCGATGGCGACGCAGACGGCAAGGTCCGCCGCCGGATCGTCGGTCTTCATGCCGCCCACGACGTTGACAAAGATATCCTTATCAAAGAGTTTGAGGCGCAGCTTCTTCTCGAGGACCGCGACGAGCAGGCTCAGCCGGTTATAGTCGATCCCCTGGGCCTTGCGGCGCGTCATCCCGAAGCTGGCCTTCGTCACCAGCGCCTGGATCTCGAGGAGGATCGGCCGGCTGCCCTCCAGCACCGGCACGACGGTCGTGCCCGCCGCCCCCTGCGGCCGCTCGCTCAAAAAGATCTCCGAGGGGTTGGCGACCTCGAGTAGGCCTTGGGGCCCCATCTCAAAGACACCCACCTCGTTCGTCGAGCCGAAACGGTTCTTGATCGCCCTCAGGATCCGATAGTGGGAAAAGCGCTCGCCCTCAAAGTAGAGGACCGTATCGACGATGTGTTCCAGGACGCGCGGTCCGGCCAGGGTCCCCTCTTTGGTGACGTGGCCGATCAGAAAGACGCTGATCCCCGATTGTTTGGCCAGCTGCGTCAGGAGGGCGGCGCACTCCCGCACCTGGCTCACGCTGCCGGCGCTCGCGCTTAGTGACGCGTGGTACACGACCTGGATCGAATCGATGACGACGCAATCCGGCACAAACTTCCTGATCGCGCCGAGGATCTGCTCGATGTCCAGGGCGTTGACGATGTAAAAGTTCTCGTTGGTGCTCGCCCCCAGCCGCAGGGCGCGCAGCTTGGTCTGCTCGGGCGACTCTTCGCCGCTCACGTACAAAATCTTTTTGCCCTGCCGGGCGAGCTCGTGGCATAGCTGAAGCGAGATGGTCGACTTGCCGATGCCCGGATCGCCGCCGATGAGCGTGACCGACCCCGGCACGATCCCTCCGCCCAGGACGCGGTCGAGCTCGCCGATACCCACCTTCAGGCGCGCCCGCTCCCCGGAGACCACATCGCGAAGCAGGACCGGAAGGACCGCCGGGCCGCCCGACGGCGTGCGGCGTGCCGCAGGAACGACCTCCTCTTCGATGAACGTATTCCAGCTGGAACAATCAGGGCACTTGCCTAACCACTTCGGCGAGCTGAAACCGCAGCTCTGACAGACAAAGGCCGACTTCGTTTTGGCGGCGGGTCTAGACATATCCATCCCACTTATTGCACCCCTTTGGGGCGGTACAGGAGTTTCCACGGATGAAGCTTCAGATCCGCAAACATCTCCTCGATATCCGTATAAAGAGATTCGTCCGTAAAGAGCCTGCCGACGGTCCCCCGTCCTTCGCGAACATCGACCAGGACCCCATCCAGCGTGCCCAGCACCTCCTCGATGCTCGCCAGCGTATCTTTGGCCTGGAGCGCGATCTCCTTCGTCAGGTCCGTCACCTCCTGGACAGAGGTCGGGTCCTCTCCCCTAAGCAGGCCCCCTTCCGGCAACGGCCTGTCGTACGCCTCACCGGGGATGATCTCCAGATACTTTTCTCCCAAGAGCCCCAGCGTGTTGACCCAGGCGCGCGAATCGGACGGGACCTTCGTGTCGCCGTCGATCCAGGCGGAGATCGTGATCAGGGGTTTGTTGTTCTCGTCGTGGTCCAGCGTGATCTCCTTCACCTCGCCCTTGTCCACGCCCGCGATGCGCACCGGTGCCCCCACCTTGATGCCGCTGACAAAGGAGAAGTTGACGTTGATGCGGTAGCCCGCCTTCATCAGCTTGAAGTCGCCGATCAGTAAAACAAACCAGACCAGCACGACCATCCCGAGAAAGACGAACAGCCCCACCCTGAACTCGACGCCCCGCGATCTGTCTGCCATAGATTATCTCCTGATTTTGATTTACCCGCTCTCACCTTCCCGTAAATCACCCTGCTTCGCCCCCGCTCGCTTTCCTGCGAAGCAGGGACCATCAATCCAAATCAATTTAATCTATACTGTTTTTGACGATAGAACTCTGGCCTTCCGTGATCGGGCCGTGCGCGGCCCCGGTAATGAACTGGTGGACATACGGGTTACGCGCATAGCGCATCTCGTCGGGCGTCCCCTCGGCGATGATCTTGCCCTGATAGAGCATCGCGATGCGGTCCGCCACCTTGTAGGCGCTGCGCATGTCGTGGGTCACGACGATAGAGGTCACCTTGAGCTTGTCGTGAAGCTCGTCGATCAAGAGGTTGATGGCGTCGGCCGTGATGGGGTCCACCCCCGTCGTCGGCTCGTCGTACAAAATGATCTTGGGGCGCGTGCAGATGGCGCGCGCCAGCGCGACGCGCTTCTTCATGCCGCCGCTCAGGTCCGCCGGCATGACCTCCTCGACGTCATAGAGCCCGACCAGCGCCATCGATTCCCGGACGCGCTCTTCGATCTCGGACGTCTTCATGTTCATGTGCTCGCGCAGGACGAAGCCGACGTTCTCCCCGACGGTCAGCGAATCAAAAAGCGCCCCGCCCTGGAAGACCATGCCGATCTGCATGTGCAGCTCGCTTAAGTCCTTGCCCCTCAGGGCGAGCACGTCGCGCCCCTGGACGCGCACCTGGCCGCTGTCCGGCTCCATGAGCCGCACGATGTGCTTGAGCGTCACGCTCTTGCCCACGCCCGAGCGGCCGATGATGACCTTGGTCTCGCCCTCCTCGACCGTCAGCGACATGTGGTCCAGGACCTGATTGCCGGCGAGGTTCTTCGAGATATCCATGAGCTCGATCACCGGCATGGCGTTTACTCCATGAAGAAATAGAAGAGCGTCGTGAAAAAACAGTCCGCGGCAATGATCAGGATAAAGGAGTTGACGACGGAACGGGTCGTTGCCTTACCCACCCCCTCGGCCCCGCCGCGCACGGTCAGGCCCTCATAACAGGCGACGATGGCGATGATCATCCCGAAGAAGACCGTCTTGATCAGTCCCGTATAAAGGTCCTTGTAGACCAGCGTCTGAAAGGTCATGTTCATGTACAGGCTCGAGCGGATGCTCAGCCGGTAGACGGCGATGAGGTACCCGCCGAAGATGCCGATGACGTTGGCGAAGATCGTCAGGACCGGCAGCATCACCGTCAGGCTCAGGAAGCGCGGCACGACGAGGTATTTGATGGGGTTGGAGCCCATGGTCTGGAGCGCGTCCACCTGTTCGGTCACGGCCATCGTCCCGAGCTCCGCCGTGATGCCGGCGCCGCTGCGGCCCGCGACGATGAGCGCCGTGATCACCGGCCCCAATTCGCGCGTCAGCGACACCGCCACGATGCTCGCGATATAGATCTCGCTCGACATCTTCTGCATGATGTAGGCGGTCTGGAGCGCCAGGATCACGCCGATGAAGAACGCCACGAGCGAGACGATGGGGAAGCTGTTGATGCCGACCTTACAGGCCTGCTCGAAGAACCGGTGCAGGCCGAGAGGACGCGCCGGGATCTGAATCAGCGTCTGGATGCTCAGGCGCGCGAGCCCCGCGATGAACCTGAAAAAATCCAGGAACCTGCGGCCGAGCGAAACGTAAAACCCCTTGCGGACCATCATGTGATGTGAATCTCCAGCTCTTCGCGGTCCTTGCGGCGGCTCATCTTCACCTTCACCTTCTCCTTGGCGCGTCCGGAGATGAGCTCCTCGGCGAGCGGGTCCTCGACGTAACGCTGGATCGTGCGTTTAAGCGGCCGCGCGCCGAAGACGGGATCAAACCCCTTGTCGACCAGGAAGTCCTTGGCCGACTTATCCAGTTCCAGCGTCACCTGCTGCTCGGCCAGGCGCTCCTGGATCTCGCCCACCTCGATCTCGATGATGCGGTAGAGGTCCTCGCGCGCGAGGGGCCTGAAGACGATCACGTCGTCGATGCGGTTCAAAAACTCCGGCTTGAAGGTGCGCTTGACCTCCTCTAAGAGGCGTTCCTTCATCTGCTCGTACGACACCTCCGACGACTGGACCTTGAAGCCCAGCGATCCCTGCTTGCGCAGGATCTCGGCGCCGACGTTCGAGGTCATGATGATGATGCAGTTGCGGAAGTCCACCTTGCGGCCGAAGCTGTCGGTGAGGCGGCCGTCCTCCAGGACCTGGAGGAGGATATTGAAGACGTCCGGGTGCGCCTTTTCGATCTCGTCGAGCAGGATGACGGCGTACGGCCGGCGCCGGATCTTCTCGGTCAGCTGACCGCCCTCCTCGTAGCCGACATACCCCGGGGGGGCGCCGACGAGGCGCGAGACGTTGAACTTCTCCATGTACTCGGACATGTCGAGCTGGAGGAGGGCGTTCTCGTCGCCGAACATGAACTCGGCGAGCGCGCGGCCGAGCAACGTCTTGCCGACGCCCGTCGGACCCATGAAGATGAACGACCCGATGGGCCGGCGCGGGTCCTTGATGCCGGCGCGCGAGCGCCGCACCGAGCGCGCGATGGCCCTGAGGGCCTCGCCCTGTCCGACGACGCGGCGGCACATCTCCTCCTCGATCCTGAGGAGCTTCTCGCCCTCCTTCTGCTCCAGCCTGACGAGGGGGATGCCCGTGATCTTCGAGACGATCGTCGCGATCTCCTCTTCCGCGATCTGCGGGCGGCTCTTGGCGCGCTCCTCCTGCCACTTCTTGCGCGTGCCCTCGAGCTTCTGGCGCATCTGGCGCTCCTCGTCGCGCAGGGTCGCTGCCTTTTCAAAATCCTGGTTCTTGATGAAGGCCTCCTTCTCCTTGCGCGTCTCCTCGAGGTCTATTTCCATCTGCTTGATGGGCTCAGGCACCACCAGGGTATCCAGGCGCGCGCGCGAACCGGCCTCGTCCATGAGGTCTATAGCCTTGTCGGGCAGGAAGCGACCGCTCATGTAGCGGTCCGAGAGCTTGGCCGCCGCGATGAGCGCCTCATCGAGGTACTTCACGCTGTGGTGCTGCTCGTAGCGTTCGCGCAGCCCCTTCAGGATCTCTATCGTCTCGCCGACCGACGGCGGGTCGACCATGATCGTTTGAAAACGGCGCTCCAGGGCCGCGTCCTTCTCGATGTGCTTGCGGTACTCGTCGGGGGTCGTGGCGCCGATGCACTGGATCTCGCCGCGCGAGAGCGCGGGCTTGAGGATATTGGAGGCGTCTATAGCGCCCTCCGCCGCGCCCGCGCCCACGAGCATGTGCAGCTCGTCGATGAAGATCATCACGTCGCGCGACCGCTTGATCTCGTCCATCACGGCCTTGATGCGCTCCTCGAACTGGCCGCGGTACTTGGTGCCGGCGATCATCAGCGCCAGGTCCAGGACGATGATACGCTTGTTCAAGAGGACCTCGGGGACGTCGCTCAGGATGATCTGCTGCGCCAGCCCCTCGATGATGGCCGTCTTGCCGACGCCTGCCTCGCCCAGGAGCACGGGGTTGTTCTTGGTGCGGCGCGCCAGGATCTGGATGACGCGCTCGATCTCGTTCTTGCGGCCGATGACGGGGTCCAGTTTTCCCTCGCGCCCCAGAGCCGTCAGGTCCCGGCCGAACGCGTCCAGGGCCGGGGTCTTGGACTTCGTCCCCGCCTGCTGCGGACTGCTGAAACCCGGCGTCGCCGAGCCCAACAGCTCCATGATCTCGCTGCGCACGCGGTTGAGGTCCAGCCCTAAATTGATCAGGACCTGAGAAGCGACACCCTCCCCCTCGCGGATGAGACCGAGCAAGAGGTGTTCGGTGCCGATATAGTTGTGCCCCAACGAACGGGCCTCCTCGGCGGAGAGCTCGAGCGCCTTTTTCGAACGCGGGGTGAAGGGCACGTCGCCCTGCATCTGCGTGGACGGACCCGGCTGGACGAGCTTCTCGACCTCGAGACGGATGCCCTCCAGGCTCACTCCCATCTTCTGCAGGACGGCCGCCGCCACCCCCTCGCCCTCACGGATGAGACCGAGCAAAAGATGTTCCGTGCCGATGTAATCATGGTTGAAGCGCCTGGCCTCCTCCTTGGCGAGGACGATGACCTTGCGCGCCCTTTCGGTGAAACGGTTAAACATGCCTGCGCCTCCGTGTCTCTTTAGGATATGCCCGCTAATTTTTCCCGGATGATCTCGGCCCGCTTGACGTCGCGCTCGTTGGCCGTCAGCTTCTTCTTTTCGATCTTCTGCAGGTGCGCCGGCTGAATCAGGATGAAAAGCTCATTGACCAGCCCCGGATTAAGCCCCTTGACGAGCCCCAGGTCGTGGCCGAGCCGCAGCATGGAGAGGAGCTCGACGGTCTCGTTGCTCGAGATGATGTGGGCGTTCTTGAGCGTCCCGTAGGAACGCCAGATGCGGTCCTCGAGCATCTCGCGGTGGTCCGAGAGCAGGGCCTGGCGCGCCTTCTCCTCGTGCTCGATGATCTGCGCAATCACGCCCTTGATGTTGTCGAGGATCTCCTCTTCGCGCTGGCCGAGCGACACCTGATTGGATATCTGAAAGAAGTTGCCCGAGGCCTGCGTCCCTTCGCCGTAGAGGCCGCGCGTCGTGAATCTGAGCTTCGAGATCGCCTCGAGGACCCGGTTGATCTGACGGGTCATGACGAGCGCCGGCAGGTGGAGCATCACCGAGCCGCGCATGCCCGTGCCGGTATTGGTCGGGCAGGCCGTCAGGAATCCCCACTCCGGCTTGAAGGCGTAGGAGACGTTTGCCGCAAAAGAGTCGTCGATCGCGTTGACCGTCTGCCACGTCCGCCCCAGATCAAAGCCCGACTCCATCACCTGGATGCGCAGGTGGTCCTCTTCGTTCACCATGACCGCGATGGTCTCGTCGGGATTGACGAGGAGTGCCTTCTGGGCCGAGCGCACCGCGTGCTCGTTGGACATGAGGTGGCGTTCGACGAGGAACTGCTTATCGATGGTGTCCATGTCGTCCAGCCGCACGTAAAGGCTGTCCTTGAGGAGCGGCACCTTCTCGAAGACGGCCTTGGTGAGCGTCAGGATGTGCTCGACCTCGGGCTTCTTGGCCCAGTGCGGAAAAGGGACGCCGCTGATGTTGCGGGCCAGGCGGATCCGCGAGGAGATGACGATGTCGGCGTTCGGCCCCAACCCCTTGAGCCATCCGCCCGTATGATCGATCAGGTCGTCGATAATCATTTTTCCTTCGGACTGCCTTTCTTGTGCTGTTCCATCTCTTTAATCAGATCGCGCAGGTGCGCGGCCTCTTCAAACTCCTCTTTGCGGACCACCTCCTGCAGCTTGGCCTTGAGCTGCGCGATGTCCACCGTTTTGGGGCGCACGACCTTCGCCGGCCCCGAGACCGGCGCCAGCCCGGGAGCGGCCGTCGTCAGCATCTTGCCGACGTGGTGGCTCGCGCCGTGGATGCGCTTCAAGAGCACCCCCAGCTGCTTGGAAAAAAAGGTGTAGCACTCGTCGCAGCCCAGGCGCCCTATCTTGCGGAAGTCCTCGTACGTCAGGCCGCACGCCCCGCACTGCAGGACGGCCGGCGCCTTCTCCGTGCCGCTCAACTGCTTGCCGTACTCGACGAGGCCGCCCAGGAGGTCCGAGAGCCCGAACTGCTGCTCCATCTGGACGCTCTTCTTGCGCGCGCAGTCGTCGCACAGGTGCAGCTCGCTCATCTGGTCGTCCACGATCTCGGTCAGGTGGACGGTCGCCGGGTTCTTCTGACACAAATTACACAGCATAACGCACACCGTCCTTCTTCGTCAGCTTGCGGAACTCCTGCGTGAGCTTCAGGGTCTTGCCCCCCACCGAGCCTGTGCCGATGACACGATGGTCCATCATGACCACGGGCACGATCTCGGCCGCGGTGCCGGTCAAGAACATCTCGTCGGCCGTGAAGAGGTCGAAGCGCGTGAGCATCTTCTCAGAGGCCCTGAGCCCGGCCTTCGATGCCAGGCCGAGCACGGCCGCGCGCGTGATCCCGTTCAATATCCCGGCCGAGACGGGCGGCGTCGCCAGCTCCCCGTCCTTGACGATAAAGATATTCTCGCCGGTGCCCTCGGTCACGAAGCCGTTCTGGTCGAGCATCACCGCTTCCGGGACGCCCGCGTTGATGGCCTCGATCTTGCCCAGGATATTATTGAGGTAGTTGAGCGACTTGATCCGGGGGTTGATCGCCTCCGGGGCGTTGCGCCGCGTCGCCGCCGTCACGATCTTCAGGCCCTTCTGATAGAACTCCTTCGGATAGAGACGGATCTTGTCGGCGATGATAAAGACCGTCTGCTTGGGGCAGTTGCGCGGGTCTAACCCCAAGTCTCCCACGCCGCGCGTCACCACCGCGCGGACGTAGCCGTCTATGATCTTGTTCGCCTTGAGGGTCGCCACCATCGCCTGCGTCATGGCCTGCTTGGTGAGGGGGATCTTGAGGACGATCGCGTGCGCCGACTTGTAGAGCCGGTCCACGTGCTCCTTGCACTTGAAGATAAGGCCGCCGTACGTGCGGATGCCCTCGAAAACGCCGTCTCCATAGAGGAGGCCGTGGTCAAAGACCGAGACCCGCGCCTCTTCCTGTTTCACCAGTTTTCCGTTCATATAGATCAGCATAGGTGGACTCCTTCGCCTTCCTGTGGTATCACGCTTTCGGTCCCGCGGGGCCTGAGATCACCCCGTCAAAGATGTTCAACACACGGCCCGCGCCCTCGGCCAGGACCGGGCTGTGAGACACCATCACCAGCGTCGTGTTCTTCTCCCTGTTGAAACGAAACAAGAGCTCACGGATCTGCAATCCGGATTCGTGATCGAGGTTCCCCGTCGGCTCGTCGCAAAAGAGGACCTCGGGGTCGTTCATCAGCGCCCGGGCGATGGCCACGCGCTGCTGCTCGCCGCCCGAGAGCTGGCCGGGCCGGTGGTGCCGGCGCGCGGCCAACCCCAGCGCGTCCAACAGGGACGCCGCCTTTTCCTTCAGCGCCTTCATGCCGCGCCGCTGCCGGCAGACCAGCGCCGGCAGCATCACGTTCTCCAGGGCAGTGAACTCGCGCAACAGGTGATAAAACTGAAAGACAAACCCGAAACGCGTATTGCGCACCTGCGACCGGCGCGTATCGTCCAACCGCGAGAGGCAGACGTCGTCGAGATAGACCGCGCCTTCTGTCGGGTCGTCGAGCGCGCCCAGGATGTGCAGGAGCGTCGACTTGCCGGCGCCCGACGGGCCGACGATCACCACGCTCGCCCCGCGCGCCACCTCCAGGTCCACCCCGCGCAGGACACACAGCTCCCTGTCGCCGGACAAAAAGGTCTTCGTTATGCCGTGGGCGCGCAGCATCACTCGTACCTCAGGGCGTCCACGGGGTTGAGGCGCGCGGCCTTGCACGCCGGATACACGGCGCTCAAAAAGGCGATACATAAGGCGCTGGCCGCGATGATGCCGACGTCCTGCGCCTGCAGGGCCACCGGCAGCCTATCGATATAATAGATGTCCTTGGGCAGCTGGATAAACTGGTATTTTTTCAAAAGGGCGCACAAAACCGTCCCTCCTATTATACCAAAAACCACGCCCGCCGAACCAATAAGAAATCCCCCCCAGGTGAAGATGTTGCGGATACGCGCGCCCGTGACGCCGATGGCCTTGAGGATCCCGATATCCCGGGTCTTCTCCACCACCATCACCACGAGGATGCTGATGATGTTGAACGAGGCGACGAGTACGATGAGCGTCAGGATGACGAACATCGCCAGCTTTTCGAGCGCCAGCGCCGCGAAGAAGTTCTCGTTGATCTCCATCCACGTGCGCACCCGCCAGGACGCCGGCGCGAACGCGGCGATCCGCTTCTTCACCGCCGGGGCGTCGTAGGGCTCCTCGAGCCGCAGGCCCACCTGCGTCAGCACGGAGCCGAGCCCGAAAAAGACCTGCGCGTCCGCGAGGTTCACGAACGCCAGGTTCAGATCGTACTCGTACATCCCCGTCTTGAAGATGCCGCTGACCGTGAACGACGTGTTGAGGCCGATGACCGGGCTCGAGAGGACGACCGTGTCGCCCTTCGTGATCCCCAGCACGTCGGCCAGCTCGCTGCCGACGACGATCCCGCCCTCGGGCAGGTCCAGCGCCCCGCCCTGCATGTACTGCCGGATGCGGGTGACGCGCTCCTCGGCCTCCGGGTCCACGCCCTTGACGTTGAGGGTCAGGACGCGGTCCGCGTAATACAGAAAGGCCTGGCCGCTCACGTAGGGCGTCACGTCCACGACGCCGGGCAGGGCCCGCAGCTTTTTAGAAAGAGCGTCAAAATCCGTGAAGCCCGCGTCGCCGTGGATCAGGACGTGCGGGTTGGCGCCGACGATCTTGTCCTTGAGGTCGTTGTCAAAACCCGCCATCACCGCGATGACGACAATGAGCGCCATCACGCCGATGGCCACCCCCAGCCCCGCGATGAGGCTGATGACGGAGATGAAACGCTCCTTTTGCGGCGTCAGAAAGTAGCGCCGGGCGATGAAGAATTCGAGTCTCACGGCGCGTCCTCGCCCTCTTCCTTGACGCCTTCATCCGGCCGCAGGAGCGGGAAGAGGATGACATCGCGGATCGAGGGCTGGTCCAAAAAGATCATGGCCATGCGGTCGATGCCGATGCCCAGGCCTCCGGTCGGCGGCATCCCCATCTCCAGGGCCTGACAAAAATCTTCGTCGAGGTTCCGGCCGGCCTTGCCGTCGTCCTTCAGCTCCTCGAGGAGACGCGCACGCTGCTCCAGGGGATCGTTGAGCTCGGAGTAGGCGTTGGCCACCTCCATCCCCGCGATATAAAGCTCAAACCGCTCGGAGAGCGCCGGCTGGTCCTTCTTGTTCTTGGCCAGCGGACACAGGATACTGAAGTAGTCGGTGAAGAAGATCGGCTGCTGGGGGGCCTCGGCGGTCAGGATCTCCTCGACGACGCGCACGATCTGCGAACGCGTCAGGCGCTCCTCCACCGGCCGCCCCTTCGACTTAAGCTTGGTCCCCATGACCGCCGCGTCATCACCGGGGTCGATATCAAAGTTGGCCTTCATCGCCTCGGCGAACGACCGGCGCGGCCACGGCGGGGTGAAGTCGATCTTATGCCCCTGGTATTCAAATTGCAGACGGCCGAAGACCTCCTGCGCCACGTGGACGAAGATCTCCTCGGTGATCCGCATCATGTCCGTGACGTCACCGTACGCCTGATAGAGTTCGAGCATCGTGAACTCCGGGTTGTGGCGCGTCGAGACCCCCTCGTTGCGGAAACTGCGGTTGATCTCAAAGATCCTCTCGAACCCGCCGACGATCAGACGCTTAAGGTAGAGCTCGGGCGCTATCCGCAGGTAGAGGTCCGTGTCGTACTCGTTGTGGTGGGTCTTGAAGGGACGACCCGCCGCGCCCCCCGCGATGGGGTGCATCATGGGAGTCTCGACCTCCAGAAAACCCTTTCCGGCGAGGAAAGACCGGATGGCGGCCACGAGGCGCGAGCGCTGGATGAAGACGGCGCGCACCTCGGGGTTGGCGATCAGGTCGATGTAGCGGTGGCGATACCGGGTCTGGACGTCCTTGAGACCATGCCACTTCTCGGGCAACGGCCTCAGGGACTTGGCCAAGAGGAAGAAACGATCCACCCTGACCGTCGGCTCGCCGGTCTTGGTCGTGAAGGTCTCCCCTTCCACGCCGATGATGTCGCCGATGTCAAGCTTGTTGAAGAGTTCGTACGCGGCCTCGTCGAGTGGGTCGGTCTTGCGGGCGCACAGCTGGATGCGCCCCTGCTCGTCGCGAAGGTCTGCAAAGCAGACCTTGCCGTGCTTGCGTCGGGCGAAGAGCCGGCCGGCCAGCTTCACACGGCGCCCCTCCCGGAAGCCTTCCGTCACGGACGCGATCGGGCCGGTGCGCTCAAAACGAAAGCCGAACGGTTCCATCCCCGCCCGGCGAAACGCGTCAAGCTTATCCAATCTCTGCTGGATGATCTCGTTAAGTTCCATCTTACCTAAAATAAATATGATAACTTATGAAATGACAGCCACTTGGCAGATGGAGCCCCTCCCTGGCTAAAGCCCAGGGCCCCTCTTGGCGGAATCCCGACCGACTCCATCCGCGGCCAGTCCTTGAGCTTCGCTCAGAATGGGTCTGAAATAGAACGGTAAGGTGACCCAAAGGCCGCGGTTTTAGAGGTCGGGACAAAATCGGCCGCCAAGCGGCCATTTTAAGATATCTAATTATACTCGAGGAGGTGGTACCTGTCAACGGAAAGTGAACCACGGGCACGGCCGCGCCCCTTCAAAGAGTGAGCCTTGCGGGAGAGGGGGCGCCGCAAGGCTCTATAAAACGAAACTTAATATTTATAAACTACTTACGAATGAGAAGGCGTTTTTTGAAGCGCTTTGATTTGAAGAAGCCGACCGTGAATTTAACGGCCTTTTGGGCGTCAAAGGCGCGGCAGGAGAAGATATTCAGATAGGCGGCATTCCACATCTCCGAAAAGTGTCCCGTGATGGAGCTCGTCTCAATGAACTGCAGCATCGAGTAGCCGGCGGTGTGCGCCTCGTTGTATCCAAAGTGCGGCAGCTGCGTCTTGCCGTACTTCTCCATCCGCAGGATCCTGCACAAGCGGGTGACGTACTGGCCCAGCTTTTTTTTGGAGCGGATCACCTTGGGGTCGCACTCGTAAAGGTCCAAAATGACCTCCAGACCATAATCGGCCCGGCGAGACCGGGAATCTTTAGCCATCCTCTTGTTATCCTCCTCCTTACGGAACCGTCTCGTCGACGAATCGACATCTGTCGTTGCGCGGCGGCCGCGGCGCCGTTTTCTGTTTTCAGAAAAATTATACCCCCTGCACACCCCCAGCGCAAGACATCTTTAAAAAAAATTGCGCGCGCCTACTTCACCCGGACGCTCGACGGCAACGGCGCCGGGTCCTCCTGCACCTGTGTCGGCAGCCCCATCTTGTCCAGCTGCTCGATGAAGGGGTCCGGATCGAGCTCTTCGACGTTGACCATGGTCTTCGTCTCCCAGATGTCCTTCGCGATCAGGATGGCGGTCGTCACCGGCGGTACGCCGGCGGTATAGCTGATGGCCTGCGACTCGACCTCTTTGTAGCAGGCGGCGTGGTCGCAGATATTGTAGATGAAGACGCTCTTCTTCTTGCCGTCTTTCGTGCCCGTGACGTAGTCGCCGATGCAGGTCTTGCCCGTGTACTTGGGCGCCAGCGACAACGGATCCGGCAGGACCGCCTTCAGGAGCTTCAACGGCACGACCTCCACCCCCTCGGCCGTCTTGACCGGCTTCTCCGACGTCAACCCCAGGTTGGTCAGGACCGTGAAGACCTGGATGTAGTGGTCGCCGAACCCCATCCAGAAACGGATGGTGTTGGCGTCGACGTTCCGGGACAGGGAGTGGATCTCGTCGTGGCCGTTGAGGTAGACCGGCTGCTTACCGACCACGGGGAAGTCGACCTCCATCTTGATCGCGTGGACCTTTTCCTCGACCCACTTGCGGTCGACCCACGTCCAGACCTTGCGGAACTCCCGGAAGTTGATCTCCGGGTCGAAGTTGGTGGCGAAGTACCTGCCGTGGTTGCCGGCGTTGACGTCCATGATGTCGATCGTGTCGATGGTGTCGAAGTGGTGCTTGACCGCCAGGGCCGCGTAGGCGTTGACCACGCCCGGATCGAAGCCCGCGCCCAGGATCGTCGTGACGCCCGCCTTCTTGCACTCGTCCCGGCGGGGCCACTCGTAGTTGGCGTACCACGGCGGCTCCTCGCAGACCTTGTCCGGATCTTCGTGGATCGCGGTATCGATATAGGCGGCGCCGGTCCGGATGCAGGCCGTCAGGAGCGGCATGTTGACGTAGGCCTGGGCCAGGTTGATGACGATCTGGGAATCCGTCTCTTGGATCGCCTTGACCGTCGCCTCGACGTCCAGGGCGTTGAGCGAACGGCTCGTCAACTTCTTCTTGGGGTCCTTGACGTTCTTCTTCCTCTTGATGCTCTCGATGATGGTGTCGCACTTGCGCTGCGTGCGCGACGCGATGCAGATATCGCCCAGGATGTCGTTGTATTGCGCGCACTTGTGCGCCGCCACGTGCGCCACGCCCCCCGCCCCGACGATCATGACGTTCTTCTTCATCTCAACGAGCCCTCCGTGAAAGCTCCATGATGGGGTTGGTTAGGATAGAGTGCCGACAAAATCCTTATATCCGAAACGGCGCACGGTCTGGGTCCTGCCGTTGCGCCTCTTGACGACGATGGCGGGCATCTTGAGCCCGTTGAACCAGTTCTTCTTGACCATGGTGTAGCCGCCGGCGTCGGCAAACCGGACCGTGCTGCCGACCTTGAGCCGCCGGGAAAAACGGTACGTCCCGAAGACGTCGCCGGCCAGGCACGACCGGCCGGCGATCATATAGCGGTACTGGCCGCGGCCGGCATCCATGATCTTGGCGGGCTGCCGGTAGACCAGGAGATCCAACATGTGCGCCTCCGTCGAGGCGTCGACGATCGCGATGTCGATCCGGTTGCGCACGATATCGAGGACCGTGGTCACGAGCTCGGCGGACCCGGTGACGACGCTCTCCCCCGGCTCGCAGTAGACCTGGACGCGGAAGCGGTCGCCGAACTCCTTGAGCCTCTGCGTGAATCTCTTGACGGGGTACCCCTCTTTTGTGAAATAGAGCCCTCCGCCCAGGCTCACCCACTCCAGGCGTCGGAGCACCGGTCCATAGACATCACTGATGAAATCCAGATGCGCCGAAAAGTCTTTGAAGTCGTCGTTTTCGCAGTTGAAGTGGAACATGACGCCGCTCAGAAGGGGTAGCGCCTTCGACAGATCCCTTTTGTCCGTTGCGCCCAGGCGGGAGTGCTTGCGGGCCGGATCGGCCAGGTCAAAGCGAGAAGTGCTGACGCGCGGGTTCACCCGCAGGCCGAGGTCGCGGCCGCGCAGGGCCGGGGCGAACCTTCTTAATTGTGAAAGGGAGTTGAAGATGATCTTGTCGGCGATGGGGCCGACCGCCCGGATGTCTTTGCGGGAATAGGCGACGCAGTAGGCGTGGACCTCTTTGCCGAACTTCTCACGCCCCAACCGCGCCTCGTAGGGGGAACTCGAGGTCGTACCGTCCAGGTACTCTCTCAAGAGGCCGAAGACACTCCACGTTGAGAAACACTTGAGCGCCAGGACGAACTTCGCCCCCGAGCCGTTTCTGATACGCGCTATGATCTTGAGGTTTCTTAGCAACCTCTGCTCGTCGATCAAATAGTACGGCGTCTCTAACACCATCGTCATCCGCTATTCAACCACAACGAAAAGAGTTTATTCCCTCACCATAATAGGGAGTATCCGCCCCCAATGCAAGAAAAATTACCCAAGCATGGCCTTGAGGTCTTCCTCGGGCGTGCCGACCAGCTTCAGGTCGAACCCTTTCTGCAGGATCGCGAAGACGCCGGGCGTGATGAAGGCCGGCGGCGTGGGACCAAGACGGATACCCTTGATGTCCAACGACAGGAGCGTCAAAAGGATAGACACGGCCTTCTGCTCAAACCACGACAGGACGATCGAAAGCGGCAGGTCGTTGACCCCGACGTTGAAGGCCTTGGCGAGCGCCACCGCGATCTGGATCGCCGAGTAGGCGTCGTTGCACTGGCCGACGTCGATCAGGCGCGGGATACCGTCGATATCACCGAAGTCCTTCTTGTTGAAGCGGTACTTGCCGCAGGCGAGCGTGAGGATGACGCAGTCCTTGGGCACGCGATCGGCGAGTTCCGTGTAGTAGTTGCGTCCGGGCTTGGCGCCGTCGCAGCCGCCGATGAGGAAGAACCGCTTGATCTTGCCCGCCTTGACCGCGGCGACGATCTTATCGGCCAATCCCAGGACGGCCTCATAATGGAAGCCCGTCATGATGTCCGGGCCGGCCGTCTCCTTGAGCGGCCCCGAGGCCAGCGCCTTCTCGATGAGCGGGGTGAAGTCGCGCCCCTCGAGGTGGGTCACCCCCTCTACCCCCGTGATCCCGACGGTAAAGAGCCGGTCGCGGTACGAATCCTTGGGGATAAGGACGCAGTTGGTCGTCGCGAGGATCGCGCCGCTGAAGGCGTCGAACTCCTTCTTCTGTTCCTGCCACGCGCCGCCGTAGTTGCCGGCGAGGTGTTTGAACTTCTTCAACTCCGGATACCCGTGGGCCGGCAGCATCTCGCCGTGGGTATAGACGTTGATCCCCTTGCCCCCGGTCTGGCGCAGGAGCTCATAGAGGTCCAGGAGGTCGTGGCCCGTCACGAGGATGCCGGGGCCGGCCTTGGTGGCCGTCGCGACCTTCGTGGGCTGGGGCTTGCCGAAGCGCTTGACGTGGGCGTTGTTCAACAGCTCCATGACGCGCAGGTTCATCTGACCGCACTTCATCAGGAGCCCGACAAAGCGCTGCGGGTCAAAGTCGACGTTGGTCACCGTGGCAAAGAGCCCTTCGTGCATGAAGGCGTCGACCTCTTTGTCGACGGCGCCCAGTTCGCGCGCGTGGAATGCGTAGGCCGCGATCCCCTTGAGGCCATACAATAAGGTATCCTGGAGGCTGGCCACGTCCTCGTTCTTGCCACACATGCCCTGGACCGTGCACCCGGTCCCCTTTGCCGTCTGTTCACACTGATGACAGAACATGCTCATGATCCCTCCTATTGTTGTGAGACAAGAGGCCTGGCCTATTTGTCTCAAAAAATGAGACTAAAAGGCCTGGCCTTTTGTCTCATTTTATCGATCCTTCGATGGCGACGGTCACGTCCTCGACCGGGATGGTCTTGCCGGCCTTGGCGATGGCGTCTTCGACGAGCATCTTGAGGCCGAAGCAGCACGGCACCTCCATGTGGGCGACCGTGACCGAGGCGATATTATTGGCTGTAAAGATCTGCGCGAGCTTCTCGGCGTATATCTCGGCGTCGTCAAGCTTCGGGCACGCGATGATGAGCACCTTGCCCTCCAGCAGGCGGTGGAAGTCGGGCAGGACGAAGCCCACGCAGTCGGCCGCGATCAGCAGACGCGCGCCTTTCAGGTACGGCGCCGTGGGCGGGACCAGCATCAGCTGGACCGGCCAGTTCGCCAGCTCCGACGGCTGCGAGGTATGCGGGCCCTCGGCCTTGGCGGTGGGAAGCTTCTTTGTCAGGGAGAGCGCCCGCGCCGAAGGACAGCCGGCGTGGCCGTGGTCGTGGCCGTACGCCGCAGCGGCCGGGCGGGGACTCTTCTTCAGATGTTCCTCGGTCGCCGCCTCGTCAAAGGCCTGGGCCTCGCGTTCCACGATCCGGATGGCGTCCTGAGGACAGTGCCCCAGGCACGCCCCCAACCCGTCGCAGTAAACGTCGCTGGCGAGCCTTGCCTTGCCGTCCACGATCCGGAGCGCGCCCTCCCGGCAGTTGGGGATACACTCCCCGCAGCCGTTGCACTTTGCCTCGTCGATCTCTACGATCTTTCTCTTGATCTTCACCATATGCCACCTCCTTGTGTCACCAAAAGGATAGCGCAGGCGCGGAACGAATGCCTTGACCTAAGTCAAGAAAATGAGTGATTTTTTTAAAGGGGTCTTCGGGCGCGTTACCGGCCGCTGGCGATGCGCGCCAGGGCCTCGCTGTTGCGCAGGGTGATGGCCGCCCCCTTCATCCGGAGGAGGCGCTTCTTTCTGAAGCGGCCGAAGACCCTCGAGAGGGTCTCAGGCGCGATGCCCAGGTGCCGCGCCAGCTCGACCTTGCGCACGGGCAGGACAAAGGAGGCGCCTCGGGCCCGCGTCGCGCCGTCCAAGAGGTAGCGCGCCAGGCGCGCGTCCGCGTCTTTCAGGGAGAGCTCCTCGATCAAGACCGTGAAGGCGCGCAGGCGCTCGTTCAGGGACGCCAGGACCGAGAGGGTCAGGGAAAAATCGGAGCGCAACAGGTCCAGAAAAGGACCCTTCGGGATAAAGACGCCGTAGGTGGGGATGATCGCCTCGGCAAAGGCGGGGTAGCGCTGGGCAGGGCCGAAGACCACCGCCTCGGCGAACGACCCGCCGGCCTCGACGATATGCAGGATGTGCTCTTCGCCGGCCGCAGAGAGCTTGTAGACCTTCACCCGGCCGTCGGCCACGATGTAAAACCCGTGGGCCGGCGCCCCCTCCTCGAAGACCACCTCGCCCTTCCCAAAGCGGCGCACCGTCGCCAGGGTCGCGCAGACGGCCAGCGCCTCAGGGGAGAGGCGCGCAAAGAGGGCACACCGGCGCAATATCGCAGCTTTATCCTTCATGACGTGAGACAAAAGGTGAGACTAAAGGCCAGTGAGACAAAAGGCCAGGCCTGTTTGTCTCATTTTTTGAGACAGAAAGGCCTGGCCTTTGAGTCTCATTTTTTGAGACAGAAAGGCCTGGCCTCTAGTCTCATTTTGGGGGAGGGGCGGGGGGCGCGAGCCTCTTCTTGACGAGGGCGCTGACCATGCTGCCATCGGCCCGGCCTTCGGCGCGGCTCATGACCTCTTTCATGACGCGGCCCATGTCTTTCATCGAGGCGGCGCCGGTGGCGGCGACGGCCTCCTCAACGAGGCGCGCCACCTCCTCCTCCGATAACGCCGGCGGCAGGTAGGTCTCCAGGAGCGCCAACTCGGCCTTCTCCTTTGCGACCAGGTCCGGCCGGTCGCCTTTCTCGAACTGGGCGAGCCCGTCGCGCCGCTGCTTGATGAGCTTCTTGATGACGGCGATGACGTCCGCGTCGTCCAGCTTCTCTTTCTTCTTTTCGATCGCGGCGTACTGGAGGTGCGAGCGCAGAAAGGTCAGGGCCTGGGTCCGTCCTGCGTCGCGCGCCTTCATGGAGGCCTTGAAGTCCGCGGTGATCTTCTCTTCAAGCGACATGGGTTCTCCTAAAAGTAATAAGACACACCGAACGTGAAGACGTTCGCGTCGATGCCGCCGTTGGGCTCCTTGATGGAGAGGTTCGAGACGTGGCGCCGGCGATAACCGGCATTGACCGCCCAGTCATCACGGACAAAATAGATGAGGCCGGCGCCGCCCGCGCTCATGAAGTTGAACTGCGTGGACTGCTCATAGGTGTGCAGGGTGTAGTAATACGGGCCCGTGCCCACCTCGACATACGGATAGAGCTTTTCCGTCAACGGGAAGGCGTAGCGGAAGAACATCGGCAGGGCCAGCTCGACGTTGGCCTCGGGCTCCGTGATGACGCCGATATAAGGTTCGTAGATGATCTCCAGCATCCCCGGCGGCTCGAAACCGAATTTCTTCGTGAAGGGGATCAGGTCAAACCCGAAGCGCATGCCCAGGGAGACGACGTTAAAGTCCAGGTTGCCCTTCAGGGCCCCGTCGGCGTATCCCACCACGACGCCGATCTCCTGCAACCACTGTCCCACGCCTTCGGTGGGACGCTCGGCCACCGCCGCCGGGACACCCAATGAACACAGGAACAACGCCACTACCAAGAGCCTCAACGTCCTCTTCATGCGTCCTCTCCTTTTTCAACCAATGAGACCTGTCCCTCCAGTTTTTTGACGAGAAGACCGGTGACCCGGTCCACCAGCGACGGAGAGAACGACGACACCTCGATGCGCGTGGCGTCCTGCGCGCGCGGCTCAAAGAAGATCCCGACCTGCGTCGTGTCCACGGAACCCGTGAACCCCATGGCCGCCAGATACGCCTTGTCCGGGTCTTTGAGATAGACCTGGGCGCCGCTCTCCTTCAGGATCGCTTCGATGCGCTCAAACGCCGCGTCCCGGCCCAGCGCCACGTCCAGGGCCTTCCCGTCGGCCCGCGCCTCTTCCAGGTGCGCGATCGAAGACCCCCAGATACGCCGTCCGGCCTCTTTCAGATGGACGCAGCCCGTGCCGGCCATCCCCAGGGCCAGAACGAGCAGGAGGCCACCGGTGCGCCACGCAGTATGTTTTTTCCTCAACATGGTGCCCATTATATCACGTTTTGAAAAAAATCCACTTAAAACGCGCGCGGCTGCCTTCTTTCACGCCGTGGCGCTCGGCAAAACCCGCCGGCACCTCCAGCACAAAGCGGGCCGGGACCGTGCCGCCGAAGCGCGGCGGACGCAGCTGGCCGGTGGCCGGCTGGGCCTCCCGGATGACCTCGACGACCTCTTTCTTTTCGTTCAGCCAGAAGATATCGAGTGGGATATAGGTATCCTTCATCCAGAACGACCAGAACGCGGACTCAGGGAAGATAAAGAGCATCCCCTGGCCCTCGGGAAGGCGCGAACGGAACATCAGCCCCTGCGTGCGCTCCCCCTCGGTGTCGGCGAGTTCCACGGCGACGCAGACATCCTCAAAGCAGACCTCCGGACGCGCCGTCTTGACAAAAAAGAGTCCCAGGACGAGACAGGCCGCGACCAAGACGCTCAAGGCGACCCACAGCCACCGGCGCCCCTTTCCGAGCGTGAACCCCCGGCGCTCCCGCGCCATGACGCGCACGAGGGAGTTCAGCAGGTTCTCGGCGTTGTAGAAGTTGACCGACTTGTCGAAGACGCCGTTGGCGCCGAGCTTGTAGGCCTCCACGCGCATATTCTCGTGCGCGTAGGCCGAGAGCATCACGACCGGCAGCCGCGGGAAGTCCTTGCGGATACGCTGGAGGGTCTGGATGCCGTCGAGGCCCGGCATCATGTAATCGAGGAAGACGATGCTGGGCGTCGTCTCCTTGAGGATGTTCAGGGCCTGCTCCCCCGAAGGCGCGGTCATGACGCGATAACCCTGCGTCTTGAACCAGAAGGACATCGAAGCCAAAAAGTCCTTGTCGTCATCGACGATCAACAGGAGAAAATCAGACTTGGCTCGTTGGCGTGCGCTCATCGCTCCCTCTCCTCGCTAAGGCTTCTCGTACTTGCGCGGGATCACGAACATAAAGCGGCTCCCCTTGCCCTTCTCACTCTCCACCCAGATCGCCCCGTCGTGCAGGTTGATGATCTCTTTGGTGATGGGCAACCCCAGCCCCGTCCCGCCCGCCCCATGCGGAGAGACGAGGCTGACCTGTTCAAATTTATTGAAGATCCTCTTAAAATCCTTGGGGTCGATCCCGATGCCGGTATCCGAGACACAGACCTCCAGACACAGATTCCCGCAGATGCCTTCTTTCTTCTCCAGGGGCGCGATCCGGATGCCGACCTCCCCCTTCGCCGGCGTGAACTTCAGGGCATTGCCGATGAGGTTGACCATCACCTGCATCATGCGGTCTTTGTCCGCGGTGACGGATAACGGCTCCTCCGACAGCTCTGTCTTAAACGTGATCTCCTTGTCCTTGGCCCAGGTCACCAGGGAGGCCTGGGCGTCGCGCACCAACCGGCAAAAGTCAAATTCACCCGGCTTCAAGACAAACCGCCCCGCCTCCAGGCGCGACATGTCCAGGAGGTCGTTGATGAGCTTATTCAACCTTTCGATGTTGAACTTCGACATCGAGAGGAAACGCCTCTGGTCCTCGTTCAACGCACCCGTGACATTGCTCAAGAGGAGCTCTATCGACTTCTGGACCGCGACGACCGGGGTACGCAGCTCGTGGGTCACCAGGGAGACGAAGTGCGACTTCATCTCCTCGATTTCTTTCTGGCGCGTGATGTCGCTTAAGACCGCCACCATGCCGACGGGCTTGCCGTTTTCGTTCTCGACGACGGCGCTGCTCGCCTTGAGGACCCTCTTCGTCTCCTCGTCCTTCGAACTCAACAGGATCTCCTTGGTGATGTGCGTCTCGTCGGCATCGGCCAGGTCCCCCCTGGCCATCGCCAACAGGTGCTGCTCCTTTATGCTCTGCGCCAGGGACTTGCCGATAGACTTCTGCATCTCGGTAGAGAGCAGCCTCTCCGCCGCCGGGTTCATCATGACGACGTTGCCGGCCCTGTCGACGACGACCAGCCCGTCCGCGAGATAGCGCATCACCCCTTCGCTGCGCTCCTTCTCGTCCGCCAGCCTTCTATTGGCGCTGACCAGCTCCCGCGTCGCCTGCTTGACGCGCTGGCCGACCTCCTCATCAAAGCGTTCGGCCAGGCGCGTGAGCTTCGCCAGCTTCTTCTTGGAGATCGTGACGTCCTCATCTTTGGCCAGCTCCCCCTCCAGCTCCTTCGCGAAGGTCCCGGCCTCCGCCTTGTCGACCCCCCGCTCTTTCAGGCGCTCCATGAACTTCGGCATGAGCCGCGCCTGGTCGTCTTCGTCGACGAGGATCTTGGCCGCCAGATTCATCCCCTTCCTGGCCGACCGCCCGTAGGTCTCATACGCCTGCTCCAGCATCGCGACCATGATGTCGTCGGCGCACTCGGTGACCACCTCTTCGGCCTTCGGGAAATGCTCAAGCCCCTGCTCCTTCTTAAAAGAGTCAAAGAGCTTCTGGATGAACTTAGCGGGATCGCGCTTGTGTTCGATGACGATCGGCAGGACGTATCGAGAGAGCCACGCGACAAACTTGGTGATGACCGCCTCGAAGTCCCCCGACTCCTTGGCGCTGGCGATGATCGCCTCCGCCACGCCCGAGACGCCGTGCTCCAGCTCCTTGAAGACGTCCTCCGGCGTCGTCACGATGTTCTTCTCCTGGCCCATGAGGAACTTCCTGATGTCTTCCAGAACGGACAGGCGTCCGGCGGCGCCCCCGTCGCCCGGCCCGGCGCCCCTGCCGCCCTCGGCGCCCTCTGCAACGACCACTTCCCCCTCTTCGACGCGCTCATAGTGGATCTTCTTGATCTCGATGTGTTCGCTGCCCTCCTGGATGAGCGCCGGGATCTCGGGGTCTTTGCCGGCGTCTTTGGCCGCGGCCCTGGCCAGGGCCTGGACAAAGTCCGTCAACTCCTCGATCGTCAGGCCGGACCTGAAGTTCACGCCGTCCAACTTGAGGAGCTTGAACTTCTCATAGACCTCCGCCGCGCCCAGGATGTCGTTCTCGATAAGCTGCTCGTTGACAAAGATCTCGTTCGCCCCGGCGACGATCAAGATCTCCGCGTGCACTTTCAGGAGCTCGTCGTACATCTTGTAGAGGTTCTTCAGGATCTCCCGGGACAACGGGTGCTCCACCGCGTACAGGGAGAGCCTCTTAAAGGCCAGGAAGAACGATTTGATCACTTCCCGGTAAAGCGCTTTTTCATCCATGTCTGCCTCGTTTCAAACGATCCCTGATCTCCTTATGCCGCGACCCGCGTCGCGCCTCAATCTCCGTGGTGGTCCTCGCTGCTCAGGGGTTCCATGTGGACGACGACGTCGCTGACGCCGGGAAAGCGGCGCCGCAGCCCCTCTTCGATCGCCACGCTCATGTCGTGGGCGCGCACGAGCGGCGTCCGGTCGCGCGCGATGACGTGCAGGTCGATATGGATGTCGTCGGCGCGGCCGCGCGTGCGGATCCGGTGGCACGTCTTGACGCCCGGCACCCCCATCGCGACCCGTTTGATCTCGTCGCTGTCCAGGACGGCCGTATCACAGAGCACGGCCGAGGTGCTGCGCAGGATGCGCGCGGCGAAAAAACCAATGAAGCCGGCGATGACCACCGCGGCGAGGGTATCCAGGAGGGGGAACCCCATCTTGATGCCGATAAAGGCCGCCACCACCGAAAGGGACGTGAAGATATCCGCCCGCGTGTGCAGCGCGTCCGACACGAGGATATCGCTGCCGATCCGCCGGCCCTTGTTGTACTCGTAAATCATCACGGCCGTATTCACGAGGAGTGTGCCGCCCATCACGGCAAAGGCGATCCAGTTGATCTGCGGCGCGGCGTGCGTGCGCAGGCGTTCCACGCTGTCATGGAGGACGTGGAAACACACGATAAACAGGAGAAAGGCGATAAAGACGGCGGCGAAGGTCTCATATTTTTTGTGGCCGTACGGGTGATCGCTGTCCTTGGGGCGCGCGGCCAGGCGGATCCCCAGGAGACCGATGATATTGGAGCTGCCGTCGGCCACCGAGTGGTAGCCGTCGGCCACCATGCACGCGCTGCCGATGCCGTAGCCAAAGAAGAGCTTAAAGAAGGCCACCACTCCGTTCAGGAAGAGCGTGATCAGGAGCGTCTTGCGGACCTCCCGCGGGTACTGCTCCGGCGAACAAGCGTTATGGTGAGGAGCGTGATCGTGCATCATTCAAATAATAGGAGGAGCGCCATGACCCCCACCCCGAGGGCGATCGCCACGAACTGCAACGCTCACCAGACTCCAGATCCAGACAGGACTCATCTCGCCTCGATGAATTCAACTAGAACTCTGTCAACACTTTACAGTCAGGATAAGGCCAAAGCCCCGCTTTGTCAAGCCGCCAGAACGCAGTCCTAACGGGGAAACACGCCTGAGGCGTGTGTCCCCGAACAATTTGTGATATACTGACAGCGCCATGAGACGCAAAAAACACGTCCCCCTCCTTGACGAGGGCTTTCGCCGGGCCGAGGCCGTCACGCGCTGCTACGCCAGGACCTTTCACTTCGCGTCGCGCTTCCTCTCCCCCGAGAAGCGCCGGGCCTGCTACGCGGTCTACGCCGCCTGCCGTCTCTGCGACCAGGCTGTCGACGGCGAAGTCCCCGATCCTCGCGTCCGGCTCGACAGCATCCGCGGGCGCCTCCACCGGGCCTATGACCTGCGCGGCCGGGGCGACGACCCGCTGCTGGAAGCCCTGCGCGAGACCATCATCACCTATGATATCCCCAAGAGGTATTTCGACGACCTGCTGGAAGGCATGCGGATGGACCTGACCAAGACGCGCTACGCCAGCTTCGCCGAGCTCTTCCTGTACTGCTACCGCGTGGCCGGCGTCGTGGGGCTGATGACGGCCAGGATCTTCGGCGCCGAGACGCCGGAGGCCGAGAAGCACGCCCTCGACATGGGCGTCGCCATACAGCTGACCAATATCCTGCGCGACATCAAGGAAGACTTCGGCCGCGGACGCATCTATCTGCCCCAGGACGAGATGGCCGCCGTCGGCGTGACCGAAGACGATATCGCGCAGGGCAACCTGACGGTCGGCTTCACCAGCCTCATGCGCCGCCAGATCGAACGCGCCCGGTCCTACTACAAGGAAGGCAACAAGGGGCTGGAGACTATCATCGACAGGAACGCCCGCCTGGTCGCGGCCCTGATGACCGCCCTCTACGAACGCATCCTGGATAAGATCGAACAGCAACGATATAATGTCTTTAAATCGCGCGCCTTGGTGCCGCTGCACGAGAAGATCTGGGGCGCGTCAACCATCATCCTGCGCTCTTCGCGATGAAGATCCGCCTTGCCAAATCCGCTGGTTTCTGTTTCGGGGTCAGGAGGGCCCTCGACGTAGCCCTCGCCACCGTCCGTCGCCAGCGCCGGGTGGATATGTTAGGAGACATCGTCCACAATGAAGACGTGATCGCCCTGGTCAGCCGGGCCGGGGTCAACAGGATCAAAAAGCTCGGCAAGGGCAACGGCCGCACCCTCCTGATCCGGGCCCACGGCGTGCCCAAGGCCCTGCGCCGCCGGGCCGAGCGGTGCGGCTATCGGATCGTCGACGCCACCTGCCCGATGGTCAAAGAGATCCACCGGATCGCCGTGGCGGCCGAACGGCGCGGCTGGCCCGTCCTCATCATCGGCGACAAGGAACACGACGAGGTGCGCGGCATCGTCGGCCAGCTCAAGAGACCGGCGACGGTGATCGACCGCCTCGAGACCATCCCCCGGAAAAAGCTCAAGGGACTCAAAAAGGCCGCGGTCGTCACGCAATCGACGCAAAACCTGGACAAGGTCCTGCAGATCATCCGGGAGCTTAAAACGATCATCCCGCGGGTCGCCTTCCACAACACCATCTGCGGCCCGACGCGGCTCAAGCAGGACGAGATCAAATCGCTGCCGCTGGAAAACGACGCCGTCATCGTCATCGGCTCCCGCGCGAGCGCCAATACCCGCCGGCTCTTTGAGATCGCCAAAAGCCTGAACCCCAGAAGCCACCGGATCCAGTCTGCCCGCGAGCTGAAGAAGAGATGGTTTAAGGGTGTCAAGACGGTGGGCGTGACGGCCGGCGCCTCGACGCCCGAGGCGACGACACAGACCGTCATCCGTGCCCTGCGCCGCATACCCCAAAAGTAAGACACTTCAGACCAGGTCTAAACTGTCTCACACTTTCCCGAACAACTTGGAAGCTGTTTCCAAGTTGTTCGGGAAAGTGTTTCCAAGCTATTCGGGAAAGTGTACCCCAGGGCATCAGCGGCAGAGGTAGAAGAAGGGGCAGTGTTCACAGTGCGAAGGGTCGCTGCGGTCCGGCTCGAAGGGCACGGCGGGGTCGCGGATCTCGTTCAGGATAAAGGCGACGGCGCGCTTGCAACCCTCCAAGACCTTTCTGCGCTCGGCCGGCAGGACGCCGTCGCCGAAAAAACGCCTGAAGCCGTTGTCCTGGCGCGCGTAGCGCAGGTAATAAAGCGCCGCGTCCAGGCCTTCCGGCCGCTCCTCCTGCTCGACCAACGCCAGATACAGCGGCAGCTGCAAAGAACGCATCCTGCCTTTGATGTTCTGCCGCGTAAACCCTCCCTTGCCTTCCCAGGCGCCGCGCCGGGGCATCACATCCGCCGCGCCCGTCTTATAATCGATCACGAGCAGGCTGCCGTCGGCCAGCCGGTCCAGCCGGTCGACCACTGCCTTGAGGCGGAACGTCGTCCCGAAGAAGTCCAACGGCGCCTCGTAGACCTTTTCGATGCCGCAGACAGCAACGACGGGCCGCTCCTCTTCGCACAAAAGAAAATCTTCCAGGCGGACGCGCAAGACCTCTTTGACCAGGAAGGCGTCTGCCCGCATGCGCCGCGCCAGCTGCTGCTCGAAGCGAGCGTCAAAATCCCTGAAAAATTTCGTGCGGAATCTCACGTCGATCTTCGGCGCGCGGCCCAGGAATTTTCTAAACGCCCCTTCCAGCAGGCCGTGGACAAAATTCCCGATATCGGAGCCCTCGGCCTCATCAAGAAGGTCCTCGCGCTCACGCAGGCCCAGGACGTACTGATAATAAAACCGCAGAGGACAGCCCACATACGTGTCGAGGCTCGAGGCGGAGAAGGTCAATTGTTTGAGGTGTTCCAGGTGGACGGAGGTCTTTGCGATGCGCGCGGCCTCGGCGCTGACGCCGATGGCAAAGGTCCCGCGGCTCACCGGCACGACGTCCAGGCGGCCCGCCGCCTTCTCCTTCTCCCAGATCAACCCCTCGAGGAACCGGCTCGGCGTTCGGTCGTCGCGCTCCTGGTAAAAGAGGTGCACGTTCTTTGCCGAGGCGAGCAGGCAGCTGAACTGATACCGTTGGATCTCCTCTTCTTTTTCCAGCCGGTCCAACCCCAGGCTGATCATGACATCGCGGGGGATGAGCGGCTCATGGATCTTCAGCTTCGGCAGGACGGACTCGTTGACGTCCAGGACGAGCACATTTTCAAAGTCGAGCGACCGGGTCTCGAGAAGACCCAGCACCTGCAACCCTTTGAGGGGTGAGCCGGAAAACGCCACGGCCTCGTGTTCCAGCCGGCCCTTGCAGATCTTAAAGATCTCCTCCCGCGGGAAGGACTCGCCTCCGCAGGCGGCCTGACGCAGTTCCTCGCAGATGCCGAAGAGGCGCTCCATCAATTTAAGGTTGAGCGGATACTTATCGAGGCTGCCGCGGCCGAGCAGGCAATCCAGCAGGCCTTCCATGGCCCGGGCGAACGAACTCAGGTCCGAGACCCCCTCCCACGACTCAAAGAAGACTCGGTGCAGCTCATTCAAGGCCTTCTTCAGGGCCGCGGTCCGGCCGGACGCCGCTCCCGCGAGAAAGACCTGCGCCGCCTGGACCGCCTCACGGCACGCCTGCACCTCCTTGAGAGAGACAAAGAGGCTTCCCGAAAGATCGGTGGGCAGGACGCCGGACAGGGCCTCCTCGACCTTGTGGACCAGGATGCGCGTGGCGGCGGTGTCGCCCGTGAAATCCAAATTTTTTACAAGGGGGTGATTGAGGACACGCAGGTAATCCTTCGCGTAATAGGTCCCATCCCGGCGCGTCGCCTGCGCCTCGAAGACCACGGTCAGGAGCGTGTACAGCGACGTCCGGGTCACGGGATAGCCCATCGAGACGTTGACGTCCTTAACGAGCGTCGCGATGTCGCAGAGAAGCGGGACGAGCGCGCCGCTGTCCGGAAGGACGACGACGGTCTTCCCGTAGTCCTTGATATCGACCAGGACATCCCGCGCCTGCCCCACCTGGGCGTGGAGGTCAAAGCCGGCATGGACGCGCAGGCCGGCCGGCGCTGCGGGCCGCGGCGGCGGGTCGATCGTCACGCCCAGGCGCTTGCCCAGATTCTCCAGCACAGACCACTCTTTGGCGCTGCCCTGGAAAAAGAGATGCGCCTTGCCGTCCTGATAAAGCTTTTGAAAGATCGCCTCCTCCGTCTTGTGGAGGTAAAAGAAGTGGCACAGGCAGATGGTATTGAAGGCGTCAAAGCTGACCTTGTCGATGAGCGACGCCAGCCGATAATACATGAACCCGCGGACGTATCGGCGCCTCTCCAGGAGCGCCCCATGAAAGGCCTCGCGCAGGTCGACGATATGCTTGAGGAGCTCGTTGATGCTCTCGGGCACGTCGTAGCCGATATCCGCCTGCTTCTGGATGCCGGCCAGCGGCGTCAACGGGATCGCCTGAAGGTCCAACTGCTCGATAAAACGCAATATCTCGCGGGCCCACGGGAAGAAGTCGCAAAAACGTTCACGGCCGCGCACGACCCGCGGCGTCTTTTTCCGCGCCAGCTCATAGATAAGATACGAGGCGTCCAGGTCCGTCATGGAACCAAAGACCTCGCACTGCCCCAGCGCCGCGCTGATGAACTCGTCAATGGAAAAGAAGCGCGGTGCGAGAAAGTCGTCTTTCAGCCGCCGGGCGAGCGCGCGCTGCAGGAAGAGGTGCGGCCTGCGGCCGCCGAAGACGACGGCGCACCGCCGCAGGTCCAGCCCCCGGTCGGCGTGATCGGCGACGATGACGTCGGCCAACCGGTCGATAAAGGGCTCCGACATATCATAGACATGCACGCGGCTCATGTGACTTCCTCGGCCTGGGCCGTATCAAGGTAGACGAGGAACCCGCGCACGCGCCTGCCGACAAAGACACGGCCCACCGCCCCGGCGTAACGCCGGACTTGGCCGTGCCCTTCCTCGGCTTCCTGCCGGCTGCTCTTGTAATCCACCACCCAGACCTCACTCTCTTTGACGATCACCCTGTCGATGCGGCCGATATCGCCATTGCTGTACGCGATCTCCTGCTCACACAGGACCTCGCCCCCTTCGGGCCTGAAGAACGAACTCAGACGCGTGGCCGTCAAGATCTTGTTGAAGGTCTCTTCGTAATCATCCCAATCGTCGACAAAGGGGAATTGATGACGGGCGCGGTCCCGGATCTGTGTCCAGAGGGCCGCGGCCTCCTTGTCGCCCGCATCCGCAACCCAGGAGAGGAGCGCGTGCAGGACCTCTCCCCGCCGGATCTGCGCGCGCCTTTTAAGGAGCCCTTTATCCATAAACTCGTCGCGCAGCCACGGCACCCAATCCCCGTAAGAAGGCAGGCCTATCGGCACGACGGGAAGCGAAGATATCTCCCCGGCCCGGCCCGGCTCCTTCTTCGGCAGCTGTCCGAAGACCCTGGCCTCCTCGGGAAAGAACGATAGCAGGGGGTTGGCGGCCCGCTTGGCGCCGTGCGGCAGGAAGACCCACATCGCGTCGCGGGCCCGCGTCAGCCCCACGTAGACGTTGTTCATCTCGTCGACCAGAGACCGGAAGTACTCCTCGGCCGCGACCGCGTCCAGATCCGGCGAAAACCCGGCGTACTTGCCGCCGACGCGGCGCAGGAGCAGGCCCTCATCCGTCTCCTGGACGGCCATGGCATCCACGCGGGGCCGCATGTTCAGAAAGGGCAGGACCACGACCGGGAACCCCAGCCCCTTGGCCTTGTGGATTGTCATCACCGAGACGGCCGCCGTGGTCAATCCTTTCAGATAGAGTTCTTCTCCGGCCACGGCATCAAAAAATTCAAGGAAGTCCGTCAGCGTCGCGTTTTCCTCTTCGCGCTCCTTGATGAGCTCGAGCAGACGCATGAAAAAACCCTGTTCCGGCCCGAAAGACTCCAGGCACCGAAACTGCGCGTAGATGCGGACCACCAACTCATACAACGGGACGAAGCCGACGCCCTTGAACAAGCCGTCAAAGTACGTCTCCCACAAGGCGCCGTGTTGCGCGCGAAACGACCGGTACGCATACGGCTCGCCGGCCTTGCGGCTCCGGCCGGGGCGGGCAAAGACAAAGGCCGAGAGCTCCTCGCGCGACATGCCGCTCGCCTGAACAAAGATATCGCCGAGGAGAAACGAGACAAACGCCAGGTTGTCGACCGGCTTATTGAGAAAACGCAATAAAGAAATGATCTCTTTGATCCGCGGGTGATTGCGGATATTGAGCGTCTTCTCGGATGCCACAGGGATGCGGCGGCTCAAGAGCCACTCGGAGACGAACTCCACCTCCTTGTTCTCCCGGACCAGGACCGCGACATCGTCCCACCCATAGCCCCCCTGCCGGGAGACCTCCTCCAAGACGCCAAAGAGTCTATCCCGTATCAGGCCCTCGCGCTCCTCGCGATCGTCCGCCGCAACGACCTCAACGGACACCGAACCGCCCGAATCCTCTTTAAGGACTTCCTGCCGGGCCCCTTTAAAGACATCGAGGAGCCCCTGGTCCTCGCGGCCGCCAACGCCCTTGTCGCGGCCGAAGTCGGCCTGCGACAAAAAGCGCTCCAGGTTTTCCTGCGAGAAGACGGTGTTGCAAAAATGCACGAGCTCAGAGCGGCTGCGGCGGTTCCTGTTCAGGGTGAGCGGGACGACGGGGAAACAAGCGAAGCGGTCCCGCAAGGCGTCGAAGAGCCGCACATCCCCGCCCCGGAACCGGTAGATCGCCTGCTTCTTGTCGCCCACGTAAAAGAGCGACCCGCCCGTCGAAAGGGCCTCCTCCACCATCGCGTCGAGGTTCGACCACTGCAACGGGCTCGTGTCCTGGAACTCGTCCACCAGAAAGTGCTTGAGGCGCACGGCCAGGCGGTAGTAGAGTTCGGGCAGCGAGACCGCGCCCTGCCCCACCAGCTCGTGCGCGCGGAAGTTCAGCTCGTCCAGGAAGAGAACGTCTTCCTTCGCGACCTTCCGGCGCAATTCTTTTAAGAGCGCACAGAATATCTCCACGTAGGGTTTGAAGATCAGGATCGACTCCAGGACGGCGGCCTCTTCGAGGTCACTGCGCACCGTCTTCCACAGACGCAGCGCCTCGGCCGGGGGCCTCGCCTTTTTGGCCACGGGGAACTCTTGCCTCTTCCAGAAATCGGAGACGTCGTCAAAATCAAAGGAGCCGTCTGCCCCGGCGAGAAAGCCGTCCAGGCTCTTCGTGAAACCCTTGTGAGTGGCCTCAGGGAGCACGCGCTGCAGCCGCCTCATCTCCCGCAGGACGGCTCTCTTTTTTACCGAGAGGTCCTTGGGCAGGATCGCGACGCGGCGGTACGGCCGGCCCATGCGATTCATCGCCGAAAAGAACCGCTCGGCCATGGCGAGTATCTCCCTCTTCGGGAACCACCCCGAGCGGCTCTCCAGATACAGATACTGGCGCAGCGCCTCCTCGAAGAGACGCCGCACCTTCTTGTCCTGACCGGCCCGGTCGATGAGGCTGTCCAGAGAAAAGGCGAGGAAATCCTGCCAGTCGCGGCGGATCCGAAAACTCGAGGAGAGGCCCAGATGGAAGGCGCAACCGGAGAGGATCGCGTTCATGAAGCTGTCGATCGTCTGCACCTGGAAGAAGTTGTAGTTGCGCACGAGCTCGTCCATGGAGCGGCTGGCGAACGTCCGCGCCTCCCGGGCCCGGACACCGAGCGCCTCAAAGAGCTCCTTCTCCTCGGCGGGGTCGGTGAAGCCATTGAGCGCGATCCGCTTCAAAAAATCCAGGATGCGCTCCTTCATCTCCAGGGCCGCCTTGTTGCTGAAGGTGATGGCCAGCATGCTCTTGAAGGGCGCCGCGCCGGTCATCCCCCCGGTCCCCATGAGGAGCTGGATGTAACGGCGGGCCAAGGCGTAGGTCTTGCCGGTGCCCGCGGAGGCCTCCACGATGCAGACATGGGGAAAGCGGTTAAGACGGGGTTCGTTGTGCGGCATGACGAGTGACGACGTGTTCCTGAATGTGGTCTTGGGAACGACCCTTCGACTTCGTACCCGGGGCCATGGCCGTGGGTACTTCGCGAAGGATTCCGCCCGAAGGGCGGGCAAGAAAAGTGCCTCCGGCACGCCCCGCGGGGCTCCATTATAGTCGGATTTCCGGGGCTCCGCAAATTAAATATCCCCTCGGGATGACAATCCCGGGGGGATAAAAAAATCCCCGCGGGGATCTCCCCCGCGGGGATGCATTTCCAGTTCCGACGGTCAAAAAACTAGACCCTCGTCACGTTGACGGCCTGCTCACCCTTAGAGCCCTGTTCGATCTCGAACTCGACATCCTGGCCTTCTTCTAAGGACTTGTAGCCTTCGCCCTGGACGGCGCTGAAGTGTACGAACACGTCTTTGCCGGACTCAGGGGTAATGAAACCGTAACCTTTCTGATTACTGAACCACTTAACTTTACCTCTTGCCATTACTTACTACCTCCTTCCTTTCAGAATTTACCACTGATAGTAAATAACGGCAGGACGTACCGTGCAGCGTGAACCGTGTTGCCTGTTGCAACTCCCTCTCCTTATTTACTAACTGGACGAAAGTGTACCCTAACCGCGCCCGTTTGTCAAGCAAAATAAGCTGGTGTTGACAAGACGGGGGCGATGTGGTTAACTGGGGCACATCAAGACAATATACACCCCGGCTTGCGGGAAGGCGTGTGGAGGCCAGCCGGGGTGGTTTATCCCGTGTCGCGATAAGACGGGCGTCACGGGACCTTCGGCGGGAAGGTGAGTGAGGGTAAACCATGAAACTCGACGAAATCAAGATATCAAAGGCCATCATCGAGACTTACAGCAAAAAACTGATCGACGCCCTGGACGTGGACGTCGCCGTCGTGGGGGGCGGACCCGCGGGGATGGTCTGCGCCTACAGGCTCGCCCGCGCGGGCAAGAAGGCCGTCCTCTTCGAGCGCAAGCTCTCGGTCGGCGGCGGCATGTGGGGCGGCGGCATCATGTACAACGAGATCGTCGTCCAGGCCGCGGCCAGGGCCCTCCTGGTCGAGTTCGGCATCACGACGCGCCTCTACGAGAAGGGCTACTATCTCGCCGACTCCGTCGAGGCCGTCTCGACCCTGTGCTCCAAGACCGTCAAGGCGGGCGCCAGGATCTTCAACCTCATGAGCGCCGAAGACGTCATGGTCCGCGAGGGGCG
>SDBU01000270.1_pt1 | contig 74006 bp, 66 predicted proteins | sample 2277071 | NCBI WGS metagenome assembly SDBU01 (sample SAMN10397929, study PRJNA504765) | marine sediment metagenome | isolation source: marine sediment core GS08_GC12, 126 cmbsf | place: Arctic Ocean: Gakkel Ridge, Loki's castle | collected 2008 | reverse complement strand
AGAATCAGGAATAGTGGTGAGCTGATTTTCATTGAGCCAAAGCATTTCTAGAGCTTTTAAGCCTCCCAAAGAATCAGGAATAGTGGTGAGCTGATTGTTTCTGAAACTAAGCCGCATTAGAGCTGTTAAGCCTCCCAAAGAATCAGGAATAGTGGTGAGCTGATTTTCAAAGAGACTAAGTGTTTCTAGAGCTGTTAAGCCTCCCAAAGAATCAGGAATAGTGGTGAGCTGATTGTTGCTGAGATAAAGCTCCATTAGAGCTGTTAAGCCTCCCAAGGAATCAGGAATAGTGGTGAGCTGATTGTTGCTGAGATTAAGCCATGTTAGAGCTGTTAAGCCTCCCAAAGAATTAGGAATAGTGGTGAGCTGATTGTTATTGAGATCAAGCACTTTTAGAGCTTTTAAGCCTCCCAAGGAATCAGGAATAGTGGTGAGCTGATTTTCATGGAGTAAAAGCAGTTCTAGAGCTGTTAAGCCTCCCAAAGAATCAGGAATAGAGGTGAGCTGATTTTCATGCAGCCAAAGCTTTTCTAGAGCTTTTAAGCCACCCAAAGAATCAGGAATAGAGGTGAGCTGATTATTTCTGAGATCAAGTTTTTTTACTCCTTGCAACACATGAAGATTGGCTTTAAACCAATCTTCTAATGTCTTGAGGCTCTTCGTATCTTTTAGTGTGAGCTTCAAATTACTCGACCGGGCCAATTCTGAATAAACGGCTTTTGTGTCTTTGTATCTTTGTTTTTCTGTTACGTTGCTCGGCCTCTGAGGTTCCTTCCCTTTTTTCACAGAAGCAGCGGCGAGTTTTTGTTCTTGAAGTTTGGCAGATTGCTGAGCTTTTTGGGCTTCAATGGCTCGGATTCTCTCTTGGAGTTTTTTCTGCTCGGCTGCCATCTCTTTTTCTTGTTTGGCTCTTTGAGCTTCTTGCTCTGAGAGAAGGGTTCTTTCTTCTTGTTCGGTTTTTTCGAGTCTTTGACGGTATTCAGCTTCGAGCTTTTCTTTTTCTTGGTTTATTTCTTCCAAGACTTCTTTCTGATTGAGACTTTGGGCAAGGTTGAGCTCTTCTTCTTTTTTGGCGAGGCGCTCGTTCATTTCACTCTCGAGAGCTTCTCTCATTTGCTCAGAGGAGTTTTGGATGGATTCTATCCGCTCTCCCATCTCGCGCCGCATCTGAGAGTATTTTTTATCCTGACTTTCCATCTGCTCCAAGGTGCTTTGTTTCTGCTCTTCTAAGAGACGTATGAGCTCTTCGATCTGTCCTTGTGCTTGCGCTAGCTTTTCTTCAGCGATGCGTTCTTTTTCGATGCGATCATTATGGCGGGTTTGCATTCCCTCGTAGTAGGTGCCCAGCCTTTCTAAGTTGATCACTTCATCGAGATCAGAGCCAAAGCTCTTTAGAGCTTTTCTGAGTTCTTTTATTAGGGTTGCCGCAGCAGCAAAATGCTCAAAATTGCACTTCTCCTTAAAGTTATCGACGGTTTTTCGAAAATGTCTTCCTATGAGATAGAAATTTTGATTTAAAAGGCGTTCGACGATGATGTGTTCGATGACGCTTAAGGTTTGCAGATGTTGTAGCCGCGAAGCGGCTAACTGGAAGTTTTTCTCTTTTAGGGCAGTTTGGATGTCGCTGCCCATTTTCTCACTAATCTCGAGGAGTTTTTTCTCATCGCTATCTGTTAAGACGGTTTTAAAGATTGTAGAGGGGTTTTCGATAGCAGGGAGAGATTGTATTTGTTTGAGGCATTCGTTTCGTTTCCATCCTCCTACTATGGGGCGATCGAGGGGATCGAAGAGAAAAAGCCTTTCAGAGAGGGTTTGCATAACGTCAGGGGTATCTTCCACAATCCATTCCTTAAGGTCTTCTAGTGCCAAATCGAGCGGTGCTTGGGTGATCCCTAAAAGAAGAGAGGAGGCATGTTTTTTTAAGTTTTCCGAGCGGCCGAAGAGGTTAGAGCAGATTTTGAGCATGTCGGACAAGCCTCGTCCACGATCAGCCATCAAACTGTGGTAGTTGATGAGAATGATTACCTTAACACTATTTGCTCGTATGATGGCGTTTTTGATATTGACGGCATTGGCAATATTGATTTCAGCACCGCGGTTGTCTAGGAAACCGGGACAGTCACAAAAGGTGAACCGCATATCTGGTTCGGTTTCGATTTGGGGCATGAAGGTTTTGGATTCTTTGGTATGGCCAATGGGCATGATCTCATCTAAGGCTCCTCCCTCTTCGCGAGAACGCACGACTACAAATTTTTTGATTCCTTTGAGACCAAGCTCTTTGGGAGATTTGAGCTCCATAGTGCAACCGGCGAAGTAGTTGACAATGGTGCTTTTACCCGCTCCTGTATTTCCAATGACAATGACCGCTTCTTTTCCTTCGATTTTTTTCGCACGCTCACTGCCATAGCGCACACAAGTGGTAAGAAGTTCTATACTTTCATCTAAGGAGAGCTCTTGGTGGGGATTACTGAGTTTTTTTTCGATGAGAGGACATGCTTTTTCAGGAGGAATATTGGGATCAAATGAGACAGCGGGTCTCCTCCTCCGAAGCGATGGGTGGGAGCGAGTAGAGGAATGGGAAGGCATCCTTAAAAAGTCCTCGCTTCCTCTAGATGAGGAAGCGACTTTTGAAGAAGAACCAGGGGCTCTGCTTTGGATTGGATGGTCTTTTCTTTTTCTGAGGCCTTCAGATTGTGCTAAGCGGCTTTCCTGTACAAAAGCTTCCTCGTCCTTTATGGCTTGTTCCTCTAGGGCAATTTGTGAAGGAAGAGGTTTTGATGCTGGCTTGTTAGAAGAAGGTGAACCCGGGCTTTGAGAGTTCTTTTGCTTTTGCATCATCCCATCTTTAATCTCAGCGATTTCTTCTCCATCAGTGGAAAAGAACAAACCTGTTCCTGGATGGTCGTCCTTCCAGATTCCTCGGTAGTAAAGATAAAACTCTCCTCGCTCTTGGTTGTACTTTTCTAAAACGCCGTGTCCCGATCTTTTTCCTTCTTGGAAGCAACCTGTAAATCTTGTATCTTGCTCTATGAAGTATGTCGCCTCTCCTGTTAGATCATGAAAGAGATCATCGACAAAATCCCCTTCGTATCTCACTATTTTTGAGAGAAATTTTCCCTGGCCGTATGCGAGAAGATGGTAGCGTTTTGTTCCCATGGTTTTAAAGGAACGTTTAGGCTCACTTAAGATGCGTCCTCCTTCGTGCTGGCCTTCTATCCACTCACCGGTTGGAAGTTGGACTTGCGCTTTTACAAACTGTTCCTGCCCTTGCTCTTTGACCTCTTTTTTATTCCCTTCTACGAGCAGACGGACCGCTCCTTTTAAAGCACTAATGAGGAGTCCTCCTGCTTCTCCCTCTCCGAGTACTCCTCCTTGTAGGCGTTCTCGATGAAAGAGATCGGGGATCTCAATCCCCAAGCTTCTGAAGATTTCGCGCTCTTTTTGTGTGCCTTGAAAAAAAAGGATTTTTTGAGAGAGTAAGGAGGCTTTCTGGGGATCTGTTTGGCCGATTTCGGTAATTTTTTCTCGTACGCTGCTGCGCCACTTTTCTGGCGAGGAGGAGGAATGGTTCAGAAAAGAGGAGCATGCATCTTTTGCTTCGATGGAGGGGTTGTGAAAGATCTGCAGTACTTTAGTTTGAGCTCCTGATGAAGCGGGCTGACTCATGTAATCTCCGTAGATGTTAGATTAAAATTAAAAAAAGGAGATTAGCAATTCAGGAAAATTTATTCAACAATCACCGAAATGAAAAATGAATTTATATGGTCTTTTAGTATTTGCTGAAACGACTTTGTCGTCTCAGCAGAAGTAAACCAGCCTGATGCGGTTTTGTTGGTTGCATTATCTGAAGATCACGATTGCACACTTAAAACCGCGTCCTTCAAACCAATCATGGATCGATCCATCTCCTTGTATGAGATCTCCAAACTTCCCTCTTTTTTGTCGCCTCTGATGGCTCTTGCGTCTTTTCTGGTATTCACATACCTGCCATCCATTTTCGAAGGGTTTTAAGAGCAGCGGCAGTGCCTATGCCTCTCCTCTATTTTATCCCTAGAAAATGTTGGACCAAACCCGGCATATTCTTCGCCCTATAAAATCTTTAAAATTTCAGCATTTACTTCTGGAGCTACTTGGTTTGGGCCGGGTTTTCCAACGTGCTTGGAAATAAGCCCATTTGTTCCTTCTGAGAGATACCGCTTCCGGATCCTTTTCGTCTGTCTTAGCGATAGCGCAAACTCTTTGCTTGCGTTCTTCAAAGTTAATATATTCCTATCAACCTGCTGCATTACGCCCAATCTCTTGGCTTCTTTTATACTCATTTTCCTTGTCTCCACTCATACTTTCTCCTCATGGCTTGGGTGGTGACATTTTAATATTGCTGAGGGGATGGCATTTTGTCGTTGCTCCTACACTGGGAAGTGGAGCTGTGGAAAAAAACGAGCATGAGTGGTATGTTCGATGTTTAATTCAACACCAGAGAGCTTTTCTATGTTCACATATAAACGAACGATTTTTTTGCGGGAGACCGATTCAACTGGGGTCCTCTTCTTCTCTGAGCAATTCAACATTTGCTTAGAGGCCTTTGAGGCATTCTTTCAGAGCCAAGGACTCCATTTGCATGAGATGATCGAAATGGGAAAAATCTTTCTGCCCATTGTCCACGCGGAAGGGGACTATTCTGCTCCCCTCTCTGCAGGAGATCGTGTTGAGGTGCGCCTCAGAGTGGGGAAATTAGGCACAACTTCCTTTACACTGGATTTTCAGATTGTTAAGGAGGGCTTGGAAGAGGAAGTGGGGAAAGCACAAATCGTCCATGTCGTCATAGCGCGAGATGGGAAGGGAGCGATTCCTATTCCCGATGACCTGCAATTGCTTTTGTCTTTCCTAAAGGAGCATCGCTAATCGTGATTTCTTTTGGAATCTTGAAGCTGGGAAGGGACTCTCGGAGCCTTTCTTGAATCTCTTCTAACCTAATTTTTTCACTGCAATAGAGCTCAGCGGTGGGTAGCATCCCAAACTCCCGATCTGGCCTAGGAGTGACTCTCGCTTCGATCACTGGACCTAGACCGAGCAGTGCACTTTCGATCTCTTCGGGTTGGATGTTCTCTCCACCTGAGATGAACTGCCGATCTTTTCTTCCGATGATGTGAAGGTTTAGCATCGCATCGAGGCTACCTAGATCTCTTGTCGCAAACCATTCGTCTTTCTTGCGGGGAGTCTCTCCCCAGTAATGGGAGAAGAGGGTAGGTCCACGAAGAAGAATCTCTTTTTCATGCGAGAGTTTGAGGGAGAGGGGAGATAGGGGTTTGCCCGCATGCAGGCCTGGGATGTGCGGCTCTTTGAGGGTTGCCATGGCTCCGGTTTCGCTCATTCCATAGGTGGTGTAGAGGGGAAGACCTCTCTCTATCGCTTCATTAAATAGCGTTGGCGAGCAGGGACCTCCGCCGAGAAGAAGACACTTGAGCTCGGGGAGGGGATTCTTTTGATTGAGGAGGCGATAGAGCTGGGTGGGGACCATGGAGATGTGGGTTGCTGGGAAGGAGTGATCGAGGAGGAGAGTGGCCCCAGCAGTTACGGTCCTAAGGATCGTGGCAATGCCTGAGATGTGGAAGAGGGGGAGGTTCAAGCAGTAGCGATCTTCTTCCGTGAGAGAGAGGGCTGTTGCAGCTGCAAAGCTCCCAAGAAGGAGGCTTTCGAGGATGTGGCAGACGATTTTTGGGGTGGTTGTGGTGCCTGAGGTCTCGATCATCAGAGCGAGTTTTTTAGGATCGAGGTGAGAAGTAGCCAGGGGAGTTCCCAGGGTGGGAGTGACTCTTTTAGCTCCTAGTTGGTGGAGTCGTTGCTCGACAATAGCGGCCGGGAGGCTAGGGCTCATGGGATAGGCTACTTTTCCCATTCGCCAGATGGCAAAGAAGAGGGCGATGGTTTCGGGCGTTTGTGAGGGGATGAATGCGATCACTTGTTCTTCATAGTCTTTTAGAGAGCCGCAGAGTCTTTGCACGAGGATTTCGAGCTCGCTGTAGGTGAGCTTCTCTGCTGTGGAAAGGATCGCAAGGGCGTTAGGGCGTTGCTTGCTGGAAAGGGCGATGGGGCAGGTGTTCATGGCTTTCTAAGTAACGGAGGGTATCGAGTCCGTGGTAGGTCTCTTCTAAACCAAGGCGGTGGACGAGGCGTTTGATTTGTCCAATGCCGGTGGCTCCTTCAAAACTGCTGGTGAGAACGATTTTTTTCTCTAGATTGAGATAGGAGCGAAGGGGATAGAGGAGGGTGGGTTTGAGGATGAGGGCTTTTAAGTGGGGACTATTTAGGTAAGGAGTAAGGGTACGGGATTCTCTTAGGGTCTCATCGAGGGCGAACGGGTAGGAGAAGAGGAGGATGTCAGAGGGGTCAGCGGCAGGTTCTTCGATGTAATCAAACTGTTCATAAGGGTATTTTTTGCAGAAGGCCTCAGTCTCATGGAAGGGCCATTGTCTGTTGAGATCGAGGCGCAAGGAAAAGCGAGAAGCTAGGGAGTCAATCACTTCATGGGCAACGGATCTTGAGAGGTGCCCGATTTTGACTTTTGCATGGGTAAAGCCTTCTTTTTCTATTTCTTCGGCGCGGGAGAGGATCTCTTCTGGGGAGCCCAAGAGAAGGGCGTAGCTTTTGCATGGAGGAGCGGTAGGAAGGGGATCGAGAAGATCGAGAAGGGCGCTTTCGACTCCAAAGTAGACTGAAGGAAAGAGGCCGAGCCCATCAAGTGAGTAGAGGGCCTGTTTTGTCCACCAAGTGGTTAAGAGGCGTCTTTTAATGGTTTGGAGTTGACCTAAGGCATTGTCTAAATGCTCTTTGCTGTAACCAGGAAGAGGGGAGATCTCTGCGGTGGCAGTTTTTCCTTCTTGTGTGAGGAGCTCCAAAAGGATCCCCCGCCGAAAACATCGGCTATCAATCATGAAGGGCTGGAAGTTGCATTCTCGAATGATCATATAAGAATACTAAAGCAAAAGATGAAGGTGAAAAGGGTGAGTAGTTTCCCTGTCTTTCCGAGTAATGGGTTATAAGCGAGGGCATCTGATGTTTTCCATACTGAGTGGATGAGTAAGGCTGCTGGGAGAGCGCAGAGAGCGATGAGGTAGACCATTTTATCAAAAAGAAAGAGGGGGGTGGCTATGGCGAGCAGAACGGCAAGGGTGTACTCCCACTTCCCAAAGGTGACACCAAAGCGGGCAACGAGTGTTTTTTTGCTCGCTTTCTTGTCTTCTGCGATGTCGCGGAGGTTGTTGATGACGAGCAGGCTACAGGAGAGAAGGCCAGGTGAGAGGCCGGCGAGGAAAGGAGTGAGCTCCCAGCTTAGGGTTTGCAGGTAGTAGCTGGAGGCGCAGGCGACGGGACCGAAAAAGATGAGAATAAAAATTTCCGCGATGCCGAGGTAAGCGAGGGGAAAGGGGCCTGCTGTATACGAGAGAGCGAGAACAAGCGCTAGGCAAAGAAGTAGGGCGATGGAGAAACCGCCGTGGATGACGAGAATGCTTCCGGAAAGGGCGGTGAAGCCCATGATGGAAATCGTAGCCCGTTTCATTTGGACAATACTCAGTAGTCCACTCTGCGTAACGCGGATCGGTCCTTTCCGCTCATGAGTGTCGGCTCCTTTGAGGAAGTCAAAGAGGTCGTTGGCAAAGTTGGTCGAGATTTGGATTCCGACGCCGGTCACAAGGATGAGAAGAAACAGCCAAAAAGAGGCAGAGCCCGCTTTAGATGCGAGGGCAGAGCCGATTAGGATGGGACTCAAGGAAGCGATCAGTGTGCGGGGGCGGGCAGCGCGGATCCAGTGGGGGAGGGCATTCATGGACTTGGATTTATGGCCTTTTTGGGAATTGAGAAAAGTTGGGTTTTTGTTTCTTTAGAAACGAACGGTGTCCTTCTTTGGCCTCTTCGGTCATGTAGTAGAGGAGAGTGGCGTTGCCAGCGAGCTCTTGGATGCCTGCTTGTCCGTCGCAGTCGGCGTTGAATGCGGATTTGAGACAGCGAAGGGCCAGTGGGGAATGCTCAAGCATTTGTCTACACCAGGCAATGGTAGTCTCTTCGAGCTCTTCGTACGGGACAATGCAGTTGACAAGCCCCATATCGAGAGCTTCTTGAGCTGAGTATTGTCCACACATGAACCAAATCTCCCGTGCTTTTTTTTGCCCTACGATTCTGGCAAGGTAGCCTGCACCAAATCCCCCATCGAAGGATCCCACTTTGGGACCTACTTGCCCGTAGATCGCATTGTCAGCACTGATCGTTAGGTCGCAGACGACGTGGAGGACATGGCCTCCACCAATGGCATAACCAGAAACCATCGCAATGACTGGTTTGGGACAGGTGCGGATCTCTCTTTGAAATTCGAGGACATTGAGTCTGTCCATCCCTAAGTCGTCGGTGTAGCCTGCATCTCCGCGGATTCTCTGATCCCCACCCGAGCAAAAGGCCTCTTTTCCCTCGCCGCAGAGGATGATCACACCGATAGTATCATCGAGCCGCGCCTCTCTGAGTGCGCTAGACATCTCATCGACCGTTAGGGGTCGGAAGGCGTTGCGCACTTCTGGACGGTTGATCGTGATTTTGGCGATCCCCTCCCACTTGTGGTACTTGATATCTTGAAATTTTTTGATCTCTTGCCAAGCGGCTTTTTTTGGGGAAGATTCGATCGTGCTCATTGGGCGCTCCTGATCAATAGCTCAGCACATTCTTTGGGTTTTTCTATGTGCAGGGCGTGTCCTGCATCTGGTATCTCTTTCGAAGAAGTGAGTTTACGATATAACTTTGCATAATGCAAGTCTAGCGCTCCAGAAATAAAAACCGTATCCGGAAAGAGCTCTGGAGGGGATTTTTTTGAGAGAGAAAACGCTAGAAGAAACTGTACGAGTGCTTCTGGGTTTTGTTTTTTTCTTCTTTCGAGCATTGCGGGGAAATGTGGGTCTTTTTTTAGAGAGGCGAAGAGAGGCTGGTTGTACCACAGGCGCAACCACTCATCAAAGGGGATATTCTCCAGAAGGGTGGCCCACTCTAGGTCTTTTTTCCATCGCTTCTCTCTCTCTTCAATCGAGTGGAGGCCGGGGTGAGTGGAGAGGGCCATCACCTTCCCAAACCTCTTGGGAAACCGGGCTTTCATTTCAAGTGCGAGGCGCCCTCCCGCTGAGTACCCGACGATGACTGAAGCGTTTTTCTGTTTTGTTGCCACTTCTTCCGCCAAATCTTCCACCATCGGAAGTTCTCCATGTCCAGGAAGGTCGATGGCCTTTGCCTTTATTGAAGAGGGTAAGTGAGAGAGCAGGGGATCCCAGTCTTCTTTTTGCCCTAGAAAGCCGTGGAGAAAGAGCCACATAGCGTCTCCTTGACGGCGTTGTCAATCGATCGGTGCAAGGCGAGATTTTCTTCCCGATTGGTTTGCACTTCGATGATTCCTGTTTTTCCCTCTTGTAATTCCATTTTTAGTTCGTCTGGCGTCGTGGCGAGTGTGTAGGGGAGATCAAAGAGGGCGGCCGCTTTTTCAAAGGTCATCTGATGGGCATTGGCAAAGTAGGGATCGAGTATCTCTTTTTTTCTTCCCACATCGACAAAAGAAAAGATTCCTCCCCCTCCGTTATTGATGAGGATCAGTTGGATTGGATGGCTTACTTTTTTCCATTGCACGAGGGAGTTGAGATCGTGCAGGAAGGTCTGGTCTCCCATCACGGCGATGAGTGGCATCACTTGCGCAATCCCAGCGCATGTGGCGATATTCCCATCGATACCTGAGAGGCCTCGATTGGCAAAAACGGGCCCTGATGCTCCTGTTGGATAGAAAAACATATCGGCATCTCGAATAGGCATGCTGTTGGCGAAAAAGAGGGCGGTCTTCTCTGAGGTAAAGGCCTCGAGAGTTTTGATCACTTGGGGCTCACTCATTTCTTTTGGATCTGCAAAGAAGGGATCGATTGCCCGCTTTGCATTTGCTGCAAGCTCTTTCCAATGATCGAGCCATGTGTGCTTCTTTTCTTTCACTAGCAGGGAGAGCTGCTCACAAAAGATGTTTGCTGATGCGATCACCCGATCGGTGACAAGGTGCATCGGGTCATTGCGCATGGGGTGATCAGAGACGTGAATGAGAGGGCATCCTCCTAGCCATTGGAGGAAGGGCTTAGAGACACACTGATCGCCGAGGTGGAGGATCACATCGGGTCTGAGATCGGGGAGTGACTTGAGGAGGTGATGAGCATAGGGGATCGTATGCTGGGAGGGGTGGCAGCGGTAAGAGGAGGTGATATCGGCAATGATCGGCCACCCTAGTTTTTTTGCGAGGGATTCGATGGCTGTATGGTCTGGATTTTGCATGGAGCCAATTGCGATGACTCCTTTCTCATAGGAGCTGAGGCGGTCTGCCCACTCTTTGGCATGGTCTCTGGAGAGGGTGAGTTCTGGATGGGTATAGAAGATGGGCTCAGCGGAGATTGGGATCGCTTGTCCTGGCTCCTCGAAGAAAGGTTCGGGAAAGGGACAGTTGAGTTGCACAGGACCCTGAACGGGAAAAAGAGAGCGGCTGACGAGCTGGGCAATTGTTGTGCCTAAGAATCGCTCAGGGAGACCTTCCTGAGGGGAGGGGAGGTCAAAGAAGTAGCGAGTAAACTCTCCAAAAAATTTGAGTTGATCGGTCGTTTGGTTGGCCATCGTATCGCGCAACTCTGCAGGACGATCTGCGGTGAGAAGAATGAGGGGGATTCTGCTATGATAGGCCTCCATCACCGCGGGCATGAGATTGCCCAGTGCCGTACCTGAAGTGACGATGAGACAGACTGGTTTTCCCGTAGCCTTAGCATAGCCAAGAGCGTGGAAAGCGCTCCCCCGCTCATCATAATGGACAAAACAGCGCGCCTTGGGGTGGTTTGCAACCGCAAGAGCTAAGGGAGCTGCCCGATTCCCTGGAGAGAGACAAAAGTAGTCGACCCCTTGCTGGATGAGCTCTTCGATGAGGGTCTTGCCCCAAATCTCGTTTTGTCTTGCTCGATTCATAACCAGAGTCCCATTTTGTGATTGATCTCTTCCCATTCCTTTTGTGGATGGGAGCCGATAACTATCCCTGCTGCCGCAAAGAGGTGGAGGTGATCTTCTTTGACAAGAGCTGAGCGGATCCCAACCGCCAGCTCAGCTTCGTCTGCGCTGATGAATCCTAGAGGGGAGGCGTACCACCCTCGCTCAAAGGGTTCGTTCTCTTTGAGGTGCTCAAGAGCTTTTTCTCGAGGCATCCCTCCCATCGCCGCAGTGGGGTGGAGAGCTTCAATGATTGCCTCATCATGCGCTTCTGGAAGAAGGGTTCCTTCAAAGGGGCTAAAGAGATGCTGGACATTTGTCGTTTTTATGACCCGATCTTCTCCTTCAGGGGAGAGTGTTTTACAAAGAGGAGAAAGAGCAGCAGTGATCGACTCTTTTACATAGGCAAACTCTTCCTGCTCCTTTCTGTCTGAAAGGAGTTCGTGCTCTAGAGCGAGGTCTTCTTGCTCGTTCTCTCCACGTGGACGCGTTCCTGCAATCGCTTCGGTCAGGATGTGGCGTCCTTTTCGTTTGTAGAGCCTCTCAGGGGTCGCTCCTAGAAACGCGCTTTTTGGGCTGAACTGAAAAAGAAACAGAGTTCCTTTCATCAGAGAGAGGTTCTCGAGAAGAGCAAATGGGTTTAGGGCGCCTTCTGACAGGTAGGTAGAGCGGCGCCCCATCACCACCTTGTCGAGAGAGGATCCCCCGATCATTTGCAAGGTGGATGAGATGCTCGCCTCCCACTCTTCTTGTGAGGGAATATGAGAGAGAAGAGTTAGAGGGGTCCCTAAAAAAAAAGGGTCTGAAGGCGCTGTTTCGATTGGGTCTGGGGGAACCTCTCCTAAAGAGTGGGAGAGGGCCCGAGTTCTATTCTCTGAGCGGATCACTTCATTCTTAGGAAGAAAAAAGCCCTTCCTTGGGAATTCCTCCCATAGATGGTCTTTGGGAGGAGTTTCGGGGGAGAAGGCCTGTCCTCCCCAGAATCTAGCCGAAGAGGTATTTCGTTTAGAAAAATTAGGAGGAGTATCGAGGGTAAGAAGGGAGCCAGAAGCAGCGATCTCTGTTCCGTCTCTTCCTCTCCAGTAGCATTTTGGATAGAGATCCTCTCTTTCTAGCCAACTCAGAAGAGAAAAAGTGGGAGGAAGTTCTCTCTGCACACTGTTGTGCCTCAGTTGCTGTTCTAGTAGGCAAAGGGATGAACTCGTAGTCACTGCTTTTCTCCCATGTAGAGGGTAGCGACGCCGAGGGTCATTGGATGAGCGTGCACATTGGAAAAATTAGCCTCTTTCATCAAGTTGCAAAAGGCTGACCCATAAGGGAATGCCTCAATGGTTTTGTTGAGGTAGGAATAGGCACTAGGCTTGCCTGAGATGACTCCGCCGAGAAAGGGCAGAACCTTGCGCAGGTAGAGGAGGTGAAAGAAGCGGACTAGCTTGATTTTAGGGAGAGAGAACTCGAGAATGAGAGCCCGCCCGCCCGGTTTGAGGACCCGGTGCATTTCTCGGAGGCAGAGACCTGGGTCGCCCACATTGCGGATCCCAAAAGAAATGGTCGCACAGTCAAAAGAGCCCTCTTCTGCTGGGATGTCAAGTGCGCTCGCAACCTCAAGAGCGATCTCGTTTGCGAAGGGGCGCCCGGCTACCTTAGTCTTGAAAAAGCTAAGCATCTCTTCAGCGAGGTCGATTCCTAGTGCCGAGCTGATTTTACCACTTTTCATGAGGGAGAGGAGCTGATCACCCGTTCCTGTTGCTAAATCTATGAGGGTTAGACTATTACCGCTTGGCAGAAGGGAGGTTAGTCTTTTTCTCCAGAGTCGATCGAGTCCAAAAGAGAGGATTCGATTGACTCTATCATAGGTGGGGGATATCTCATTAAACATTTGAGAGACTTGTTCTTGGGGGGTAGGATTTGTCATGGGTCCTATCATATCCAATAAAAGGGATTTTCTAATAAGCAAAAAATTTTTATAATCAAAATAAGGGGGAAGATCTGTGACATTTCATGACAAGCTGAAACCGATGCGTGACCATCAGATAGAGGAGCTCCTCCTCACCGCTCATATTCTGAGCGAAGCAGGCGAGGATCTCATCGATGAGTATTTTCTCACGCAGTCTTCTCTTGACCAGATCACCAATCGTGCGCGTGAGTTGTTACAAGAGCATAATGATCCCAAAATGCAGCAGGTGATCTGCAGGAATCTCTCTGAATGTATCGTCGTAAAAAATGAGCAGGCCAATGGCAGTCTATTTGGTCTTGCTAAAAAGGCCTTTGCTAAGCTTGGATTCAATCAGAAAAAAAATCGAGAAATCCAACGAGCCGAGGAGCTCATAGAGTCGCTGAAAGAAGCCTCTTGAGCCTGGAGCATTGCATAAGGATATCCCTTTTAATAACCCTAATTCTGCACAATAACACAGTCGCTGTTACTGTGCAGAATTAGGGTTATGATTGCTGACTATCAGTTGGTTAAAGAAAAGTTAAGAGGGATTGTTGGTTTTTTCGAAAGAGTAAGTCGATGGGAAATTTTTTGTTAAAGAGAGAAATACCGCCAAATTAACTTGCTCTTCCTCTAGCCCTCTTCCTTTCATGTTCTTTGAGGAAGCGCTTTCGGAAACGAAGGAAGCTTGGTGTCACCTCAATGAGTTCATCATTCTCGATAAAGTCGATTGCCTGTTCGAGACTGAAGGGACGAGGAGGTGTGAGTTGGACATTCTCATCAGTCCCAGAAGCGCGGACGTTAGTGAGCTGCTTCTCTCTGGTGACATTGATCATCAGGTCATTCTCGCGGCTATTTTCTCCGACGACCATTCCCTCATAGACCTCGTCGCCAGGACCGACAAAGAGGACCCCACGGTCTTGCAGGTTAAAGGCAGCATATGGGGTGGTTCTCCCCGAGCACATGGAGACGAGTACTCCTTGCTTCCTACCGGGTATCTCTCCCTTCCAGGGACCAAAGTGGTCGAAGATCGAAGTGAGGATGCCAAGTCCTCGAGTCGCAGTTAGAAAGGTGTTGCGGTATCCCATTAGTCCGCGTGTGGGAATGAGAAACTCCATCGAGGTGATGTTGTGCTCATTGGTGCTTAGCGCCTGCATCTCACCTCTGCGTTTGGAGAGCTCCTCAATCACTTTTCCGGAAAATTCCTCTGGCACTTCGATGTGAGTCATTTCGTAGGGCTCGAGGATTTTCTCGTCCTCTTTCTTCGTGAGGACTTTTGGTTTTGAGATGGTGAACTCATAACCCTCTCTGCGCATCGCTTCAATCAGAACAGCAAGATGGAGCTCACCCCGGCCAGAGACGCGCATCGCGTCTTCGCGTCCTTCGACCTCTTCGATTTTCAGAGAGATATTGGCCTTCTTCTCTTGGAGGAGACGATCTCGAATTTTATTCATCGTCACATGCTTCCCATCTCTTCCAGCAAAGGGGCCGTTGTTGACCATCATCTCGATAGAGAGTGTTGGCTCAGCAAGGGTGATGGGAGGCAATTGAATAATGTGGCTGCTATCGCAGAGGGTCTCTCCGATCATCACCTCAGGGATTCCTGCGATGCTGACGATATCTCCGACGCCTGCCTCTTCCATGTCCACTCGTTTGAGGCCGTGGTATCCTTCAATGCGGGTGACCTTATGAGATGAAGGGTGCCCATCAGAGTTGATTCTGGTGATCATGTCCCCTTTTTTTATCTTTCCTTCGAGGATGCGGCCACACGCCTGTCTTCCTACGAAATCGTCGTAGGAGAGAGTGGTGGCTTGCATCAGAAAGGGGAGGTCGAGGTTTCCTGGGGGTGGAGGGACCGCTTCGACGATCAGCTGGAATAAGGGGCTCATGTTTTCACGCGGATCTTCGAGGTTTTTCATTGCGAACCCAGAAAGACCTGAAGCATAGCAGTGGGGGAAATCGAGCTGCTCATCTGTTGCTCCAAGCTCGACAAAGAGATCAAAAGTGAGATCAAGGGCGCGATCGGGATTAGCGCCGGGGCGATCGATTTTATTGAGAACGACGATGGGATTGAGACCTGCCTTTAGGGCTTCTGATAGGACATAGCGGGTTTGTGGCATAGGTCCTTCGTTAGCATCAACGAGAAGGATCACCGAGTTGACGAGTCCAAGGACCCTCTCTACCTCACCGGAGAAGTCGGAGTGGCCTGGAGTGTCGATCAAATTGATTTTGAAATCCTCAAAGAAAATGCTAGTATGTTTAGCGAAGATCGTGATGCCCCGCTCCTTCTCCTGATCATAGCTATCCATGATCCTCTCAGGGACGATCTCATTGTCACGAAAAATATTGGATTGCTTCAGAAGACTATCGAGTAGAGTCGTTTTTCCATGGTCGATGTGGGCGATGATGGCGATATTGCGAATTTTTTCTGGTGAGTACATCAAACCCATTATAGGGATTGCAAACATTGAAAGAAAGAGAGATATCCGTTACAATACAAGGATGAAACTTTAGGAGAGGATTATGGAAAGAGATCTGCTTGTCCCCATTGCCCCATCTCCTGAGCGCAAGGAATCAAAAACCTCTCAGCTCGATGATCTTCTCATTGAGAAGCTCGAACAGACCTTACATAAGCCCACTCAGGCTGTTGTCACTCATGACGTTGCAAAGATTGCTGCAGAGCATTCAGCGGTAGATCTGGCTATTGTCGCATCTTGTCTTCCTCCCCATGCTCGGGCGATCCTCTTTCAAAACTTTACTTGTATCGAGGAGAAGATCAAATTCATGATCAATACCGACTCTTCGACGAGAACTGCCGTCTTCCGTGAAGTGGGAGATAACGAGGTGGCGCAGCTCATTGAGTCGATGCCTCCTGATGAGGCGGTTGAAGTCCTCGAGGACCTCTCTGAGCGGCGCTATCGCAAGGTGATTGAGAGTATCGAGCCGACCAAAGCAATGCGTATTAAAGAGATTGAGAAGAACGCTCGCAATACCGCAGGTCGACTCATGACTAATGAGTTTTTCGCCTTCCAAATGGATGTGACGATAGGGGAGGTTGCTAGCACCATCCGGAACTATCCCGGGATTGATCTGACCAGTAGGATTTTTGTATTGAATCACGAAGGGGAGTTGCAGGGATACGTCCCTGCCCGCACTCTGATTGTTAATCCGCCCGAACTCCCAATCAAACAAGTGATGCGCTCCGTCCTACACAAGGTGACAGAAGAGGTCCCTCGCGAGGAGGTAGCCGATATCGTCGAGCGGTATAAGATCAGCGCCCTTCCAGTCGTCGATGGAGATGATCGCCTCGTTGGAGTGATCACCTATGAAGATGTCCTTGACGCCCTTGAAGACATTCTCGATGAGACCATCGGTAGCGTTGCGGGAACGAGAGAAAAAGTGGGAGAAAACGAATCGGCGATGAGACGCTTTCTCTCGAGAGCTCCATGGCTTTTCGTCACCCTTTTGGCGGGACTCATCAATGTAGGAGTGATGTCCTCTTTTGAAAATTTTGAGAATGGGATGCTCACCTTCGTTCTCTTCTTTGTACCACTGATCACCGGAATGTCAGGGAATATAGGAATCCAGTGCTCAACCGTCCTGGTTCGAAGTATGGCTCTCGGACTAATCTCTCCGGGTCGTCGTAAAGAGGCGATTTTCAAAGAATTACGGACCGGTGCCTCCGCCGGATTGGTTTTTGGAGTGCTCTGCGGCCTTTTGGTCTATATGATGGATTTTGTGGGGGTGTCTGGGATCACGGCCAATCCCTTGGCGATTGGCCTGATTGTCAGTGTCGGTCTCTTTGGCGCTTGCCTCACCGGGACCCTATTGGGAGTTCTCTCTCCCTTCTTTTTCCATCGGGTTGGGGTTGATCCAGCTGTAGCTGCTGGTCCCATCGTCACAGCTTTCAACGATTTCCTTTCAATGACAATTTATTTTTTAATTGCCGTTGGAATAAGCTCTCTTGTATTTTGATTAAAAATACTGTATAATCTAATTGTTACCGTGAGTAATAATTGTGATTTCTTTTATAACGAAAACTAGAGAGCATTGTTTAGATTTAAAAGGGGGATTTGGAGATCTCGCGAATGATCTTGCTCTATTGCACCGATCTTCTCCCTCCTCGCTCGATATACAGCTTAGATCCGATGGTTCTTTTCAATTAAAAGATAGAACTCTGTCGGGAAGGCTTTTCGACCTACTCGTTTCCATCTGCTCCATATTCTATAAAAATATCTCCGCCGTCAATTTCCGCTCAGCCAGGATGAAAGCCTACTCCGATGCAGCCCACAGAATATTCAACGAATCTGCGAATGATTCCCCAAATCAGGTAAGAGCGTTTTACACCAATGGACTGCGAAAATGGAGCGTTCAAACCTTCGATCGCGCAGCCCTTTCTGACAGGGTGCAGGAACAGATCCTACCAGGTCTACAAAATGCTTGTGCTAGAGCAAATCCTTCCGACGAGGAGAAGATGGAGCTTGCTCTGATGCGCACGAGTCTCGCTCTCAGGCTTGGAATTACTCCAAAAACGAATGGCGGGGGGATGACTGGTTCTGTTAAATATTTCGATAATAAAGGAGAGGTCATCGGTCTTTTTAAGCAGGCAAATGTGAAGCCAAGGGCCATAAAGGGAATAAAAAAACTCTTGCGAACACTCCTTTTTCCTAGGCAGACACAGCTTTATTTTCCAATTCGAGACCAGAGGCAAGAGGCAATTTCCCAAGCGAACGCTGAAATCGCGACTTCGATTGGGGATCGATTTTTGGGTATTGGTCTCACTCCTGTCACAAGGGCTGTGCAGATTGGAGATATGATCGGATCGTTCCAACTCTGGAGAAATCATCACGTCGTCGATGCTGAGGATTTTACCTGGAGTGATACTCCGACTCCTGATGAGTTATCAAAGTTTCAGAGAATGGTGATTTTCGACTATTTAATGGGCAATCTCGATAGACACTCGAGAAACTGGCTCGTCTATTCAAAAGATAATGCCACTCTTGAGGATATCGTGCTTGTCGACAACGCAAATGCCTATCCATCTGATCACCCAGGAGAAAAGATAAAAGATTTATTGATTCGTCGTAAGATGTTCGCATGGAAAAACCATCCATGGGCGTCAAAACCCTTCACAAGAGAGTCTCTAGCTCTCATTGAAAAAATCCATAAGGGGAATACCCTCGATAATACGATCGCGGTCATCAATGCGTTTATTCACTTGAATGGAATCGGAGCTCCTCTCTTTTTAGATGCTAAGAAAGTCGATCTAATGAGATCTAGGGCGCAAGTGCTTCGCCGCGTTGAAGAAGGGGGATTAACCCCTTCTACGTTAGGTCTCTTGCAGACAAACGATAAAATCCATGCCTTTAAGGTTTCTTTTGAGCTTGAGCAGAAAATTATTTAATCACTAGATTTATTAATATATTAGTATATATTAAGGTTATGTTAATTATGATATAATAGTACCTAAATAAGGTGTTATTATGTCTGTCTCTATTAACTTAGATAGAAAAGAAGAACGTCTAGAACAGGGCTTTGTTGTGGTCGCAAAAGACCGTATGCAGAGTCGCAAAGGTTTCAAGCAACTGGTCATAGCGCCGATCAGTCACTCCTTGAAGTGGAGCGATTGGGCTAACTCGGGATTGTCTAGACAATCGCAGATAATAAAAAATCTTTGCGGGCATACCTCTCTTGCTCTCACTTGCTTCGATTACCCAAAAAAGATGAAGCGGGCTTGGAACACACTTGGTAAATTTGCTTGCTATGTCCGAAAAGGAGAGACGAGAAAGGCTGTCCTAAAGACAAAAAATGTTTTTAGTCACACGGTTTCTGCAGCTGCAGTTGTTGGAAACACCTACGAAATTGGTGAAAAAGTGGGCCTTCTCACTCTTTCTGCCAGGCAGATACAATTTTTTGATGCGGTTGGATTTCTCGGGTATATTTCTCTCTTTTGGAGTGCGACTCATGGAATTCTGAAAGACTTGCAAAAACTTTCTCGGTTTCAAATTGGTGAGAAAAATTGGAACTTAACTCTTACAAAACTCATAGCAAAAGTTTGCCTGGTTTTTATCAGTGTGTTTGCGATGGTTTCCTTTGTTTATGGGCCGGGACTTGTCGCAAAGTGGATCTTACTCAGTGTGGGAACAACCTCTCTTATCATTTCGATTTTCAATCATTTTTACGATGAAATGTATGCGATAGAAGAGAAGAAAAATACCAGAAAAAGCCTTGATGTTTAGCTGTCAAAAGCTGTATAGTGGTGGTTATGGCTGCAACCCGCTTGACATCCGTCACTAGCAAAAATCTTAAAGCACTATTGCCTTCTTTTTTGCATCGGCTAGGAAAGCGCCAAGAAGAGCGTCCTGACCTCATTATCGCTGTTTGGCCCTCCTTAATTGGAGAGCGTTTAGCACCGATGACTAGGGCCGTTTCTTTTGAGGGAGGGGTCTTGACAGTCAAAGTGAAAAACTCTTCATTATTGAGTTTGCTTACGCAACATGAAAGGCCGAGATTGCTAAAACAATTGCGTAAAAAGTTCCCTAACGTGACAATCCGAAATATCCGATTCTGTATCGGGTAACTTAAAGGTATAGAGAGTTTGTAAGGTATGACGACAATGGCTGATCAAAAAGAATATGATGCAAGTGCAATCACCGTCTTAGAAGGGCTTCAAGCTGTTCGCGAGCGTCCCAGTATGTATATTGGGGATACTCATTCCAACGGTTTGCACCAACTTGTTTATGAGGTGATTGATAACAGTATCGATGAGGCGATGGCGGGATTTTGTAATGAAATCCGGGTCACTCTCCACAGTGATGGTAGTGTCACGGTTATCGATAATGGGCGGGGGATTCCTGTAGGGCGCCATGAAGCCGAATCAAAAAAGCAAAAGAAGGATGTCTCCGCTGTCGAAGTTGTCATGACCATCCTCCATGCTGGTGGGAAGTTTGATAAGGGGATGTACAAAGTCTCAGGTGGACTGCATGGTGTGGGAGTTTCTTGCGTCAACGCAGTCTCTAAGCACCTGATTGTCGACGTCTATCAAGATGGAAAAGTGCACCAGATCCAATTTGCAAAAGGTAAAGTCAAAGAGAAACTCAAAGTGGTTGGAGAGACCGATCTGACTGGAACAAAAGTGACTTTCTGGCCTGATGATACGATCTTCTCCACCACCACGTTTGAATACGATATTCTTCTTAAGCGTGTGCGCGAGCTCGCCTTTCTGAATAAGGGGATCACCATCCACTTTGTCGATGAGCGCTCCACGGACCATCCCGAAGTAGAGTTCTCTTATGCAGGGGGGATTGTTTCGTTTGTCGAGTACCTCAATGAGAATAAAACACCCCTCTTCGCCGAGCCGATCTATATCAAAGGGGAGCGGGAAGGTGATGATGGCTCCGTCGAGTTCGAAGTTGCCATGCAGTGGAATGAAACCTATGTCGAGAATCTGCACTCCTACGCCAACAATATCGCGACCCGCCAGGGTGGAACCCACGTCAGCGGTTTTTCCACAGCTCTAACCCGTGTCCTAAACCAGTACATCAAAAGTGGACAGATTGCCAAAGTAGAAAAAGTCTCTGTGACAGGAGATGACATGCGTGAAGGGATGACAGCGGTCCTCTCCTTAAAGATCCCCAATCCTCAGTTTGAAGGACAGACGAAACAAAGACTGGGCAACAAAGATGCCGGTTCGATCGTCCAACAGATCGTCGGAGAGGAGTTCTCTACTTTCCTTTCTGAGAACCCCACCATTGCCAAGGTGATCGTTGAGAAAGCGATGCTTGCTTCACAAGCGCGCGAAGCGGCTCGTAAAGCACGCGAACTGACCCTTCGTAAGACAGCCCTAGATAGCGCTCGCCTCCCCGGTAAGCTGACCGACTGCCAGGAACGGAACCCCGAGCTCTGCGAGATCTACATTGTCGAGGGAGACTCGGCCGGAGGGTCTGCGAAATCGGGAAGAGACCGCCGTTTTCAGGCGATCTTGCCGATTCGCGGAAAAATCTTAAACGTAGAAAAGGCACGGCTGCAAAAGATTTTGCAAAACACTGAAGTGGGGGCGATGATCTCTGCCTTTGGCTGTGGAATTGGCAAAGACAACTTCGATGTGACCAAACTCCGCTATCACAAAATCATCATCATGACGGATGCCGATGTCGATGGCTCTCACATTCGTACCCTCCTTCTCACTTTTTTCTACCGGCACATGCTTGCTCTCATTGAGAACAACCACGTCTACATTGCTCGCCCTCCTCTCTATCGCGTTTCCAGGAAAAAGGTAAAGCGCTACATCCACAGTGAAAATGAGATGGACGATTACCTCATCAAACTCGGTACGAGCGATCTTGAAATCCGCCTTGCGGGCCACCACGAATCGCTCAAGGAAGATGAGGTGAACCTCCTCATTAAATCGATTCGTGAAGTAGAGGTTTTCATCACCTCGATCGAAAGAAAGGGAATTCCCTTTCGCGATTTCCTCGCCCTTAAAGACGAAGAGGGGAGACTGCCCCAGTTTCAGATCAAAATGGGAGATGAGGATAAACTGATCTTCTCTGTGGAGGACTTCGCTGAGCTCAAAAAAGAGTTCGAAGATCTCCAGAGACACGAGCACGAACAGAAGATCGCCTCGATCCCAGAAGAAGAGCGAACCGAAGAGATGCTCAAGTTCACCACCAAGAGCCTTCCGTTCATTGAGCTATACGAGATTGATAAGCTTCATAAGCTAAAAGAGAACCTCGCTTCCTTTGATTTCTCTCTTGATAGCTACCTCATCTCTGATGGCAAGCTTTTCGATATCATCCAAGAGGATGAATCGGAAACCCCCATCTACACATTAAAAGAAGGGATCGAACACTTTCGAATTAATGGACGGAAAGGGATCGAGATCCAAAGGTATAAAGGTCTCGGTGAGATGAACGCCGATCAGCTATGGGAGACCACGATGGATCCGACAAAGCGGACCCTTCTTAGGGTCACCGTCCCCGATTTGGTTGCCGCTGACCATATGTTCACCATGCTGATGGGAGAAGAAGTGCCGCCGCGAAGAGCTTTTATTGAGCAGCACGCCCTATCCGTAAAAAATTTAGATGTATAAGGGAATAGTCAATGAGTTATACCAAAGGTGAAATAATCCTCCCTCGGAATGTAGAAGAAGAGGTCAAAGAGAGCTACCTGCGCTATTCCATGTCGGTGATCATTTCTCGGGCACTGCCCGACGCGCGCGACGGACTCAAACCCTCACAGCGCCGGATCCTTTATGCGATGAGACAGCTCAACCTCTCTCCCGGTGCCAAACACCGTAAATGCGCCAAGATTTCCGGTGACACTTCTGGTGACTACCACCCCCACGGAGAGACCGTTATCTACCCGACCCTCGTCCGGATGGCTCAAGGTTGGGCGATGCGCTACCCCCTCATCAACGGGCAAGGAAACTTCGGCTCGGTTGACGGTGACCCACCAGCCGCTATGCGATACACCGAAGCGCGCCTCACTCATGCCTCCATGGCACTCATGGAGGACCTAGAGAAGGACACAGTAGAGTTCGTTCCCAATTACGATGAGACTAGAGTTGAACCAACAGTCTTCCCTTCGAAGTTCCCCAACCTCATCTGTAACGGCTCATCGGGGATCGCTGTCGGCATGGCGACCAATATCCCTCCCCATAACCTCGGCGAACTCATCAAAGCGACCGAGCTTGTCATCGACGACCCGAAGACCTCCATTGAAGATATCCTCGAGGTGATGCCTGGACCCGACTTTCCTACTGGGGGAGTGATCTGTGGCTACCGCGGGATCCGCGAGGCTTACCATACGGGTCGCGGCAAAGTGATCTTGCGCGCCGTCGTCCGGGTCGAGGAGCTAGACAAGACCGGCGACCGGCAGAGGATCGTCGTCGACGAAATTCCCTACAGTGTCAACAAGTCGACCCTCATCCAGAAGATCGCTCACCTCATCAACGAGAAGTCGATCACTGGGATCTCCGATATCCGCGACGAGTCGGACAAAGATGGGATGCGGATTGTCCTTGAACTCAAAAGGGGAGAGATCCCCGATGTGATCATCAACCAGCTCTACAAATTCACCGAGATGCAGGTCACCTTTGGTTGCAACATGCTCGCTCTTGATAAGGGCCTCCCTCGCGTGATGAACATCAAACAGCTCATCCAAGCTTGGGCAGACCACAGGATCGAAGTGATCCGCCGTCGCACCCGTTTTGAACTGAAAAAAGCAGAAGCCAGAGCCCACATCTTAGAGGGTTACCTCAAAGCGCTTGACCACCTCGACGAAGTGGTGAAACTCATCCGAAAAAGTAATAGCCGCGATGAAGCGCGCACGGCCCTCATTGCCAAGTACTCCTTCTCTGAGAAACAGGCAAACGCTGTCCTAGATCTCCGCCTCTATCAACTCACCGGCCTCGAAAAAGAGAAGCTCGAAAACGAATATAAGGAACTCCTCGAGAAGATCGCCCATCTCCGATCGGTCCTAGCCTCGGATATAATGGTCCGAGACATTATCAAAACCGAACTTGGAGAAGTGGGAAAAAGACAGACTCAAGATCGTCGCACTCAGATCATCGCTGCAGAAGGGGAATTCAATATCGAAGACCTCATCGCCGATGAACAGGTGATCATCGCCATCTCCGAGGATGACTACATCAAACGGATGCCCGCGACCACCTTCCGCGAGCAACGCCGTGGTGGACAAGGGGTCATTGGCATGGACATGAAGAAAGAGAGCGATGGCCTCAAAGACATCTACGTTGCCTCGACCCACGACCACCTCCTCTTCTTCACCAACTTGGGCCGTTGCTACTGGCTCAAAGCGTGGCAGATCCCCGAGACTGGCCGTCGCTCTAAAGGCAAACCGATCATCAACCTCCTCGCAGACCTCCGCAGCGGAGAAAAAGTCGCCGCTATGCTCTGCGCCCGCAAGTTCGACACCGGAGGCTCCATCCTCCTCTGCACCCGCAAAGGGGTCGTGAAGAAAACCCTCCTTGAGGCCTTTAGTTCCCCAAGAAGAACTGGAGTCTACGCGATCAATATTGATGAAGATGACGAAGTGATCTCTGCCCGCCTCTGTCAAGAGGGGGAGCAAATCATGCTCTTCACCTATGCGGGCATGGCCGTGCGCTTTGATCAGTCTCAGGTCCGCGCGATGGGCCGCGTCGCAAGAGGTGTCCGCGGCGCTACCCTTAAAGGGACCGAAGACCATATCATCTCTTGTGAAGTGGTCAACCCCGAAGACACCGTCCTCATTGTCTGTGAGAAAGGGTACGGCAAACGCTCCAAAGTGAGCGACTTTAGGCAGACCCGCCGTGGCGGTGTGGGTGTCCGCTCGATCATCACCAGCAAACGGAATGGAATGGTCATCGGCGCTATTCAAGTCACCGATCAAGATGGCGTTGTCATGATGTCCCAAGGGGGACAGACCCTGCGCATCTCGATGAATGATGTCCGCGTGCTTGGCAGATCAACACAAGGCGTGCGTCTCGTTCAGCTTAAAGTGAAGGACACCCTCGTCGCCATCCAGAAACTCGAATACATCGAAGAAAAAAAATAATGCCTGGCCATTTCATCACATTCGAAGGAGGAGATGGAGCGGGGAAGAGCACCCTCATCCAAAGCCTCCTCGAAGCCCTCCAATCGCTGGGCCACGATGTGATGCAAACGAGAGCTCCCGGCGGTACTCCCGCCGGCCAGACCATCCGCGAGCTCCTCCTCCATCCCACCGACCCCCTCGTTGCCCGCGCCGAGCTCCTCCTCTTTCTCGCCGATCGCGCGCAGCAAGTAGAGAAGGTGATTCTTCCCGCCCTAGACCAAGGAAAGATCGTCCTCTGTGACCGGTACAACGATTCCACCCTTGCCTACCAGGGAAAAGCCCGCGGCTTTCCCCTCAAAGAAGTAGAGAACCTCTGCGCCTTTGCCACACAATCTCTTCGTCCAGAGCTCACCCTCTACCTCGACCTCGATCCCCGCATCGGCATCGAGCGAGTGAAACAATCCTCTTCCAAAGACCAGATCGAAGCAGAAAAGATCTCTTTCCATGAGACCATCCGCACTGCATTCCACGAACTAGCCGCCGCCGATCCCTCCCGTTTCCGCATAATTGATGCCTCCCAGCCCAAAGAGATCGTCCTCAAAGAATCCCTCAAACAGATCGAGGACTCCCTTGTCCGCAAATAAACTCGCTAGCTCCCTCCTTCTCTCTCACGCAACGCTTGAAGAAGGAAAGACCCTTGCGAAAGAGATCCTCGGCCCTGTCCACCACTCCAAAATAGAAACGGGTAATCATCCCGACCTCCACCTCTATCACCCCGAAGGAAAAAGCCATCTCCACCCCATGGCCAACATTCGAGAGCTCATCCGAGAGATGTACCTCCCTCCCTTTGAAGCAGAAGCGAAGGTTTTCCTCATCACCGAGGCGGAAAAAATGCTCCCTCCCTCGAGCAATGCTCTCCTAAAAACTCTCGAAGAGCCTCCTGAAGACACCTATATTCTCCTTCTCACCGATCATCCCAATGCTCTCCTTCCTACCATTCAATCCCGCCTCTTCCCCATCACCTATATAAAGTCTACTCCGGAGCCCCCAGAACTTACCCCTCTCTTTTCGCATGTAGAGCAAAAGAATTGGCCAGAAGCCCTAAGCACCCTCTCTACTCTCGCCGAAGAAGAGCCCGAGCCTCTTTTCCAAGCATACCTCGAGTGGATTTCCCAGAAAAAAGATCCCTCTCTCTTTCAAAAGGCTCTTGCTCAAGTCGCATCGGCTCGCACCGCTTTGAACCACAACCTCAAGCTTCCATCCGTTTTTCTCAACATGCTTCTAGAAATCGCTCAGTAAAAAATCTGGCCATATGCTTGCGCTATTGGATGCAACCTAGGAAACATCGGAGCACTTTCACAACATGAAAAAAAATGTCGGAATATATTCTTGACTCCTTCTGTAGTAAAAATTACAATTCGGCCATACACGAAAAATTAACTCATGTGGTGTTGGTAAAGTTCCTTCGAGCATACGTCTAAGAGACAATGCCCATGCGTAATAAGGTGACAATGCCTTTATTTTTTAAGAAAAGCTTCCTTCCAGCGCTCCTCATTTTTACGGCTTCATTTGCTCGTCTCCATTCTTCCGAAACTCAAGAAGAAGAGAGCAGTGAAGAATTCGAGCACTTCTCTTCCCAAAAGCTCTCCATCGCACAAAAACGCTTTTCCCTCATTGAGCGCAGCAGATGCAGGCCGCCGCCATTAGGCCCTACTGGTCCGACGGGACCCACAGGACCTGAAGGCCCCCAAGGGGCAAGTCTTGGACCTACAGGCCCGACCGGTACAAAGGGTCCAACTGGCTCCACAGGTCCTCAAGGTCCAATGGGTCCAGAGGGGGATGCAGGTGCACCTGGTCCGACAGGGGGGACAGGCGAGATAGGTCCAACAGGAGCTACAGGCGAGGCCGGGCCGGCTGCGACGGGACCGATTGGGGAAACAGGTCCTATTGGCCCGACAGGTCCGACTGGGAAAATAGGCCCGAGAGGGGTCACAGGAGCTATCGGGCAAGCTGGTCCTAAGGGTCCGGAAGGATCAGTTACAGGCCCCACCGGCCCTACGGGAGTGGGAACTCCTGGTCTGATAGGTCTTCCCGGGCCAACAGGGCCGACGGGTCCCACTGGGCCCACGGGGGAGAGAATCCCCGGTCCAAAAGGTTCTACAGGTCCGACAGGACCCACCGGAGGAAAGGGCCCGACGGGTCCAACTGGACCTCGTCCTGACTGCGACTGTTTTTCTGATTATTTTTCTATTTCCAATAGTGGTACGACGGGCCTCAGTAATGGAGGGGTTACGGGAACAGCTATTCCTTTTGGAAAGACAGGGGCTGCGCCAACGATCATTCAACCGATGGTGTCAAGCATCGCCATCAATGGCGGTTTTGATACGATCACAATTACGGATGCTGGATTGTACCATGTGATTTTTGGATTTCGATTACCGTCTCCTAGTCCTGTGGGGGTTAGCCAGGTGGAACTCTTACTTGATGGGGCTTCGCTTCCGAATCGACAGGGGCTCTTGCGTATTGATAGCAGTGTGGCTGGAAATGCTGATGTATTTCCCGCATTGTCCACAATTGTCATCATTCCAGATGATATGCCTCACTCATTAGAGCTGCGTGCTTCCACTTCTTTTACTGCTGGCTTTCTTGTGATGGGAATAGGAGCACAAATGTATATGACCATCACGAAACTGAATTAATTTTGGAGAAAACGGTGATCAAAAACCTTAAGGTAATGAATCAGACGGCTCCTCGTCTCTTTCTCAACGCAGGTTTACTTTTTCTCTTAGTATTGGCTCCGTCGTTTGCTCTGTGTTCATCTAGTAGGATACAAGATGTTCCTTTTGTTCAGCGTTGTAGAGGGCCAAAACTCGGGCCTACGGGACCCACTGGAGCAACCGGCCCCACTGGCCTAACAGGTCCTGCAAGCTTTGAACAGGGAGCGACAGGTCCTACCGGTCCAACTGGTCCTATAGGGGAAGAAGGCCCTGTTGGTGCCAAAGGAGAGACGGGACCTACAGGTCTTACCGGCCCCACAGGCCCTCAGGGTTCGGAGGGGGCGCAAGGCCCCGTGGGCCCCACGGGGCCAACGGGTGTGACCGGCCCGACGGGCCCAACGGGGCCAACGGGGGATGAGGGCGAACAAGGAGATAGAGGTCCTATAGGGCTAACAGGGGAGAGAGGGCCAACGGGTCCTGCTGGTCCTACTGGTGCCACAGGCCCGACAGGTCCAAGCGGTCCTACGGGTCCGACGGGGAGTACGGGCCCAACAGGGGTTACAGGGCCAACTGGCCTGACAGGTCCTTCTGGACCGACTGGAGGCACAGGTCCGACGGGTCCGACGGGAGAGACAGGTCTGCCGGGCCCTAGGGGTCCCACCGGTCCCACAGGCCCATGTATTTGTGATTTTGCCCATTTTTATGTCGACCCGACGTCAGCTCCACTGACGGTCATGAGTGATGCGGCATTGGTGTTCGACAAATTTTTCATTGCGGCTGGATCGAACATTACGTATGACGGGATGGGAACAATCTCCTGCCCTGCAGGCAGCTATCAGTATACGATGGGGGTGAGTGATCTCTCTCCAGATCCTGATGAGGATGATCCCTTTGATATTGTCTTTTTTCTAGATGTTTTTGTGCCAGACATCGTCTCTTCGCTGGTCTCGATACCGATTGAGGGGATCCAGATGTCGAATGCCACGGGCATTTTTAGCGTAGCCACTCCCTTTAACTTCACCGTCGGAGAGCTCCTTGGTAGAACCTTCACCGTGGGTACGGGATTTACCTCCTCTTCTAATGGAGTGCCCGCCTACTTGACACTCATTAGATTGCAATAAGGAAGAAATATGAAACTGAGTAAGCATTGGATGATTATAAAAGCTCTCTTAGTGTTCACACTGTCCGGTTCTTTGTTTTCTGATGGTCATGTGCAACAGAGTGTAGGAGAATCTTTTTCTCGGAAGGGCTCTTCTGATTCTAGGCGTTGGGAGAGGGTGCTTTCCACTGTGAAATGCAGAGCGCCGAAGCCAGGACCCCGAGGGGCTACAGGGCCTACGGGGCCAACAGGACCGACAGGTCCTGATGGTCCAACAGGTCCTATAGGTCCGACTGGAGAGAAGGGGCCTATAGGTATTACTGGTGAGACGGGTCCGAGGGGACCCACTGGCCCAGGACCTACCGGTCCTACTGGAGAGACGGGGCCGACAGGTCCCACCGGTTCTACGGGGGCAACGGGTTTAACTGGACCGACGGGCTCTGCAGGTCCTGCGGGAGCGAGGGGATCCAAGGGTCCGAGAGGCTCCACAGGTGTAACGGGTCCAACTGGACCTACGGGGCCTGCTGGACGGCAGGGGCCCACAGGACCTACGGGAGTAACTGGGCCAACAGGTCCAACAGGTTCAACAGGCTTAGGACCTACTGGACCTATTGGTCCTAGGGGTCCTACTGGACCTACGGGTCCAACGGGGATGACAGGAGCAATTGGAGCTAGGGGAGCAAGGGGAAGTCAAACGGGAGCGACAGGTCCGACGGGTCCAACGGGGATTTGTTCGAGTGATTTTGCTTTAATTGAAACTTCGGGGTCATTTTTCTTCGCTGTACCGATGAGTCCGATCCCTTTTGAGTTTATCTCGTTCACTCCAGTGGGAACCAAAATCTCTTTAGCGAGTTCTATTGTTTCGGTTGCCGATTCTGGGCCTTACATGATCACGATTGGACTCAATCAACAAGAGACAATGAATAATCCGATTGCTTCTTATTCTTTATTCGTCAATGGCGTTTCGGTGGGGCCTCGCGGCACGGTGGAATTGACGGAGTCAGAATCGCAAACGCTGAGTCTCACGACGATTGTTCAATTGCCTACCCCTCCTCTGATGGGTGCAAATACTATTGAAGTGCGTCTCGTCTCTTCTATTACTGAGTCCTTTGATCGTTTCAGTATAGTCCCGCGGATGCCTCTTTTCTATATGACGATTGTCAAACTGTAACGACTAACGGAGCTTGCCGGCCCAGCCGAGTTTGGTGCGCAGCGTTGAGAAGTAGTCGTGACGGGTGAGATTGACTAGGCGAAAGATCTTTTCACTTTGGCTGACTTGAAGTACATCACCGGTGTGGAGCTCATGCTGGGTGATCCCATCGGCTCGGACTTCTACGGGTTCAAAGTCGCTGAGGTATTGGATCTGGATCTCTTCTTCGAGGCTGAGAACGATGGGGCGGTTGGAGATGGTGTGGGGACTGATGGGGGTGATGACAACGGCACTGAGGTTGGGGGTTAGGATAGGGCCACCGGCTGCGAGGGAGTAGGCGGTTGAGCCATTGGGTGTGGAGATGATGATTCCATCGGCGACAAAGGTGTTGAGGTAGGTCTCTCCGACGTGGAGGGAGAGCTCGATGAGGCTGGGGTTTTTCCCTCGATGGATGACGAGTTCATTGACGGCGAAGGTCTGTTCTTCTGAGGGGAGGGTCCCGTCAATAGCGAGGCGCTCGTCGATGGTATACTCCCCGGAGAGGAGATCTTGAAGGCTGGGGTAGATATCGGAGACGGGGATGTCGGCCATGAAGCCGAGGTGGCCGAGGTTAATTCCAATGATGGCTGCATCGAGGTGAGAATACTTGTGAACGAGGCCGAGGATGGTTCCATCACCGCCCATGGAAAGGAGAAAGTCAATTTTAGTAGGGTCGACGGAGGAGAGGGGCGTGGCTCCAATGTCTTCGGCGATGGGGTCTTCGGCAAGGACGGTTGCGCCGCGAGCGGTGAGGTAATCTCGGATGCCGATGGCGAGGTGCTTGGATTCTTTTTTTTGGCTGTGGGGGAAGAGGGCGATGATCATCTATTTGCCTGCAGTGTGTTTTCTTGCTTATAGGTCTTTTGGATTTGCTGGGCAATGGAGTGAGGATCGAGGCCGAGGGAGGCGAGCATCTCTTTATGACTTCCATGCTCGATGAAGGTGTCGGGAATGCCAAAATTTTGGATGGTTGTTGTGAATCCATTGCGGGTGGCAAAGGAGTTGATGAGACTGCCGAGCCCAGAGCTCAGAGCGTGCTCTTCGATGGTTGCAACAAAGGGGTGGCTCATGAAGATGTCAGTGAGAAGGTCGGTGTCGAGGGGCTTGACGAAGATAGGGTCGACAACGGTGGCGCTGATGCCTTGTGTGAGGAGAAGATCACGGACGGCAAGGGCAGTGGTGTTCATATGGCCGAGGGCGATAAGGGCGATGTCTGAGCCTTTTGCGAGGATCTCTCCTTCGCCAAGGGTCCTTTTTTGGATGGGGAGATCGGGCTCAAAGGTTCCGATGTTGGGGTAGCGAAGAGCTGTGGGTCTTTCCCAGTCAAAGGCGCTTTCGAGGAGCTCTTTGAGGAGGTGGCCATCCCGGGGCTGGCAGATCACCATATTGGGCATGTTGCTTAGGAATGAAATGTCGTAGATCCCATGGTGGGTGACGCCATCGCCGGTGGCGATTCCAGCGCGGTCGAGGGCAAAGAGGACGGGGAGCTTTTGGAGGCAGATGTCTTGGAAGAGGTTGTCAAAGGCTCTTTGGAGGAAGGTGGCGTAGATGCTGCAGACGACTTTGTTTTTGCCGCCAGAGGCGATCCCTCCGGAAAAGGTCACTGCGTGTCCTTCTGCGATGCCGACGTCGAGACAACGTTCTGGGAATTTTTTCATGAAGGGGGAGATGCAGGAGCCAAAGGGCATGGCGGGAGTGACGGTGACAATGGAGGGGTCTTTTTCTGCCATTGCAAGGAGGTGTTTCCCAAAGATCTGGGGGAACTTAGGAGAAGAGGAGGATTTGGCGAGTTTTTCTCCGGTCACTTTATCGAAGGGGGAGCAGCCGTGCCAGGCGATCGGGTTTTGCTCGGCGACTTTAAGCCCTTTGCCTTTGAGGGTGTGGACATGAAGGAGGGTGGGTCTTGAGGAGTCTTTAAGTGATTGTAGAGTTGTGATGAGTTCTTCGATGTTGTGTCCATCGATGGGGCCGACGTAGTTTAAATTGTATTGCTCAAAGAAGGTGCGGCTTTTCTGTCCCTTTTGGGTGAGGATTTTGGTGATCGCTCCGACGTTATTGGAAATCGACATGTTATTGTCGTTGAGAATGATTAGGAATCGTTTGAGGTCATGGGGGATGTTGTTGAGGGCTTCTAAGGAGAGGCCACAGGTGAAGGTAGCATCGCCGACGATGGGAATAAGGTGGTTGTCTTCCCTTGCGAGATCGCGCGCTTTGGCAGCGCCGAGGGCAAGAGAGACTGCAGTGCCGGCGTGTCCTGCAAAGAAGTGGTCGTGCTCCGACTCTTCTGGGTGGGCAAAGCCAGAAAGTCCTTTGTGGAGACGGATGGTGGAGAAGGCTTTAAAGCGTCCCGTGAGAAGTTTGTGGGGGTAGGTCTGGTGGCTCACGTCGAAAATGAATTGATCGAAGGGCGAATCGAAGACTTGGTGGAGTGCGAGGGTTAGCTCGACGATCCCCATATTGGAGCCGAGGTGTCCTCCATTGATCGCCATCACGTCGATGATCCGACTACGGATCTCTTCTGCTAGTCCTTTGAGCTGATCGGTTGAGAGGCCTTTGATATCGGTAGGGGAGCGTAAGGTCGGTAAGAGAGGAGTGGGCATTTATTCCTGCAAGGCTGATTGTTTCGGTGGGGAGAAGGGCTCTGTCTGAGGTTCCCCATCCGATCCAAGGGAGAGGGTGTTATCGCGGTTTTTCATTAGGGTTTCAATTTTTTGTTCGGCTTCCATGAGGCGCTTTTGGCAGGTGGCGATGAGCTTGTCTGCCTCTTCGTAGTAACTAAGGGCGTCATCGAGAGAGACCTGTTCAGAGTTCATCTGCTCCAAAATATTTTCTAGACGAAGGTAGGCTTCTTCAAATGTCTGTGTGTTTTCTTCCATTTATTCTTTTACCTCTGCGAGGACTTGTCCATCGGAAAGTTGGATACGTAAATGATCTCCCGCTTTGGTCTCGCTTCTCGATAGGATAACGGAATCATTTTTTTCGTGGAAGACAATGCTGTATCCCTTCTTTAGGAGATGGCGCGGGTCGATCGCTCCTAAGTGCTCTTGGAGTTTGTCGAGGCGCTCCTTCTTTATAGAGATCTTTTGCTGCATGATTCTGTGAAATTCTTGGCGGCGTCTTGCAAAGGTGCGCCTTTGCTGGACAATTTGTGTGCTGGGTCGCAGCGCCTCTTTTTGCTTGATCAGTCCGTCTAAGTGTAAGCGATAATGAGTGAGAAGGCTGTGAGAATGGGACTGATACATTGCTTTGATCTCATCGAGTTTTTGGAGGTAGGGGGAGAGGAGAAGGTAGGGAGATGAAAGCGAGGGTTGTTTGCAGTAGGCCTCGAGCATTTTCTGGTGGGAAGAGATTCTGATCTTCAGCGATTGAAGAAGGCGGGTCTCGGCTTTTTTGAGGGCGATAAGCGCATTGCTCTTTTCGAGGATGGCAAGCTCGGCGGCGGCTGAGGGTGTGGGCGCGCGAACGTCGGCGACAAAATCGCTCAATGTAAAATCGGTCTCATGGCCAACGGCAGAAATGATGGGGATGGAAGAGTTTTTGATGGCAGTTGCGACAATGAGTTCGTTGAAGGGCCAGAGATCTTCGAGGCTCCCACCACCCCGTCCGATGATGAGGAGGTCAGCGAGGGGATAACGACTGAAATCATCGATCGCTCGAGCGATCTCTTCTGCGGCTCCCTCTCCTTGGACACGAACGGGGCTCAAGATCAGTTGAAAGCCGGGGAAGCGACGGGAGAGGACATTGAGTATGTCTTGGATGACTGAGCCAGTGGGACTTGTGACAACGCCGATTCTTTTTGGGAGTTTGGGGAGGGGTTTTTTCAGGGATGGCTCGAACCAGCCCGCTTTCTCGAGCCTAAGTTTTCTCTCATGGAGGGTTTTGAGAAGCTCGCCTACTCCAGAGTATTCTACTTCTCGGACGATGATCTGATAGTTGCCGCGCGGGGCGTAGACGCTGAGCTGTCCCTTAACGGTGAGCTGGTCTCCCTCTTTGGGTTCTTGAGAAAGGGCCTTAGCATTGCCGCGGAAGAGGACGGCGGAGATCTGGGACTCTCTGTCTTTGAGGGTGAAATAGATGTGGCCAGAGGCCTGCTTGCGTAGGTTGCTCACCTCGCCTCGAACCGTTACATAGGCAAAGGCGTACTCTAATTTTTGCTTTATCGCAGCGGTGAGCTGCGATACGGATAAAACGTCCACAAAAGCTATCCCTTGATTTTCAAAGAAAGTGCCATTATGATGGAAGGCTCGATTAAACTCTTTAGAAAACCAATGACGCGTAAAAGAATTATTGCCGGTAACTGGAAGATGCACAAGACGATGCGCGAGGCGGCTCTTTATGTGGAGGCGCTCACTCCGCTTGTGGTAGATGCCGGGTGCGAGGTTTGGATTGCTCCTTCTTTTTTCTCGATCTCAGCAGCTGCTGAGAAGGCAGAGGGAAGTAGGATTAGAGTCGGTGCACAGAACATGAGTGATCAGGATGAAGGGGCCTTCACTGGTGAGGTCTCTGCTCGTATGCTTAAAGAGGCGGGAGCGCAGTTTGTCATTCTGGGTCATTCTGAGAGGCGACAGTATTTCAATGAGGTCGATGAGCACATTCACCATAAGCTTAAACGGGCTCTTCTCGAATCGCTTCTCCCTCTTCTTTGCATTGGGGAGAGTGCAGCTGAGCGGGAGAGTGGCCACTCACTGGATGTTTTGCGAGCGCAACTGGATGGTGCTCTTGGAGATTTGACGGCTGATGCGCTTGCATCTTTGGTGGTCGCATACGAGCCTGTCTGGGCGATAGGAACGGGTAAAAGTGCAACGCCTGAGATTGCGCAAGAGATCCACGCAGAGATCCGGAGTTATCTCACGGAGCGGGTGGGCAGTGGATTTGCACAGGACCTTCCCATTCTGTATGGGGGGTCGGTGAAACCGACAAATATTGAAGGGTTATTGAATCAAACCGACATCGATGGGGCTCTCATTGGAGGGGCTTCTCTCGATGTCGAAGCATTTGCAAACATGGTAAGGCAAGGATCAAAACGATGACAGTATTCTATTATATGACAATTTTCCTCTTTCTCATCTTGAGCGCTCTCCTCTCTTTGGTGATTCTCGTTCAAGAGAGTAAGAGCTTGGGACTCGGAGCTTCTTTTGGAGGGGACCCCGGGCAATCTCTCTTCGGCACCTCGACGGCTGCCGTTCTTAAGAAGTTCACCGCTTATCTCGGTATAATTTTTATGGTTTCGTGTGTCCTTCTCTCCATCTGGACGGTCAGAATGAGCCGTGGAACAAAAGCTCCTCCTGTCCAGATCGAAAGTGCGGAGTAAATGGCGAAGTACACTTTTCGTTACTACGGCGACTCGGTCTTGCGCGAGCATAGTGCTCCCATTGAAGAGATCACCGATGAGGTAAAAGAGCTCGCCATCTACATGATGGAATATGCTGATAACAATCGTGGTCAGGGGATGGCTGCTATTCAAATGGGCGTCCCGATCAGGCTCTTTGTTTTGCGAGACTATATCGTCCTTCCCGATGGGCAGTGGACAGTCTCCGCTCCTAAGGTGTTCATTAACCCAAAGATTATCTGGAAGAGTAAGAAGACATGGACCGATACGGAAGGGTGCATGTCGATACCCAATTTCAGCAAGGGGCCGGTCGAGCGCCCCTGGGCGGTCAAGATTGAGGCTCTAGATCTCGATGGGAACACCTTTATTGATGAGAGGGAAGGACTCAATGCCAGGGTGTCCTTGCATGAGAATGATCACATCAATGGTGTTCTCTACATCGATCGACTCCCTCCTAAATTGCGTAAGGCGATCGAGCCAGAACTGCGCGAGATCAAGAATAAGTATTATAAGAAGTCTACAGCAATTTAAAGCTGTAGGAGAAGCGGAACGGGTCATTGGGCATGTATTCGAAGGTGAGCTTCATCTGCCATTGCCCAGTGAGCATGGTGTAAAAGTCGAGCTTGGCCCCATTGTAACGGGGCTCGCCGGAGCGTCCCCATCCATGGTGGGTTTGGAGTTGCATATTCCAGCGGGGAGAGAGACGCAAGTGGACCTTGGTCAGTAGGGTATTGCGCTGGTCAGAGAGGGGGGAGCGGAGGAGCTCATCTAAGGGCCTCGCAAAGTCGACGACAAAGTTGTGCTGCACCGCTTTGCGCAACCAGTACTTGCTCCTGTGGCGGAATTCCGCGCCGAGGGCGAAAGTGCTGCTGAGGGTCCATAGGAGCTCTGCATTTCCATACTCGAGAACATTTTCTTGGATGTTCCAAGCAAACTCTGTTCGGAGAGAGTGTGCGGGTCTGTTGATGGTGAGGTCTGCGAAGAGTTTGGGGACGGTTTGATCGAAGGAGCGGGCGTCCCAGAAGGCGTAGCTATAAAGATCGAGAGAGAGGGAGGGGAGGAAGATCGAATGCTCGTTGGAAAAGTACAGTTGTCTGATCCCGAAGCGGAGCTGGTTGAGCGTTTCATAGCCATCGTTGATATCAAAGACGAAGTAGTCATCGACGGGGACTCGGGGGCGGGAGTATCCATCGAAGTCGCAGTAGGGGATGATGGTGTGTTTTGCTCTAGCAAACTGCTTGGAAAAGCGGGCGTTGGCATCAGCGCCATAGCTGATGAGGAACTGCCCTCGAGCTCTGTGCTCGGGGCTTTGGCTGTAAAAGATCCCCACTATGCCTGCGCGTGGAGTCACTGTGAGGGCGCCGGCAGTGAAGGGACGGTAAAGGGAGTTAATGGTCTCGAGTCGGCTCGATCTTCGGTTTTTGAGGATGTCGTCGAGTTGTTTGGCGAAGGTGTAATCGAGATAGGATCCTGAAGCATAGTTTTCCATGATGACTCCGGTATTCCAGATCTCGAAGGGGCGAATGCCGAAGGCGGTGTAGGGGATCTCTTGGTTTAGCGTTTGGAAGGAATTGATCTGGGGGCGGAAGTTGAGGATCGTGAAGGCGTCAGACTCGTAGTGAGTGAATTCGGCGTAGGTCGCTTTTTTTGTATTGATCTCGAAATCGGAGCTCCGAAAATCGCTGACCATCCGGTCATCACTGAGGCGGTCCCACTGGATGTGGAGGCGCGTCTTTTCATCTTCGCTTTTGCTTTTCAGAAGGCCTTGGAAGCGGTAGCGTGTGTAGCCATTTTCATCGGGGAAAATCTTGTCGTAGGCTCCATAGTTGCGTGTGACAAATGAGGTGAGCTTATCTTTTGACTCGTACTCCCCTTCGAGGGAGCCTCCTGGGCCGAGGGTGAATTTCTTGTCTCTTAGGGCGAGTCGCAAGTCAAATCTAGCAAAGGCATTGAAGGTCTCAGTAGAGAGGAAGCGGTAGCGCATGGAGAGGCGGGGGCCGAGTCCTGCATCCCACAGAAAACGGTAGCGGATGGGGGGATCTTTGCGGGCACGAAGGTTGCTAGAGTAGCTTGGGAGCCACATGATGGGGACATCCATCACCTTAAACTGGACATCTCTAGCTGTAAGGAGGTAGCCATCACATACGGTGACTTCTTCAGCTGAGATTTCCCAGGGGTTGCGTCGCCAGGTGCTCGTTGTGAGGAAGGCGCAGGTGACGGTGAAACTCTTATCTGGACAGAGATCAATTCTTTCACCACCCATGAACCAAGAGCTGACACCAGCCCGTCCATCGATAAGGAAGCCAGAGCGAGTGAGCATGTCAAATTCGAGTCTCTCACCGACAAAAATCCGTCCTTCGTACTCCATCATGAGGTCTTCTTCGGCACAGATTTTTTGGGTCTTTTCTGAATCCGAGGAGGTACTGATATAGGAAATCTTTTTTGCTTGGATCCGCAATCCTGGAGCGGTGATGACTCCTCCTTTTTCGGTTTTGATGATTCCGTTTGAGTAGGAGGGATCCTTGAGGTGAATTGCGAAAGGCTCTGACTCATTGCCCTGGAGGAGATTTGCAGCGAGTAGAGAGGTCGAAAGGGCGATCATTTTGCAGTACATTCTAGGAGAGTATACCAGGCTCCCCATAAATGGTGAAGTCTAGGTCTTTATTGAAGGGCTCTTAATAGGAGGCCCGCTAGGACGTAGCGGTTTTTTGGGGTGCCCTGTTGGATGGAGGCGAGGAGAGTATCAATAGAGCTCTCTTGTTGACGCTGGGCTAGGGCTTGGTAGGCCTCGATCAAGAGCTTTGAGCTGTCTTCTGGTGTGAGTTCGTGAGGGGAGTCGGAGAGTCTTTGGTCAAGCGGGACGAGAGGACGGAAGCGGATCATCTCGCTGTTTTTGTTTCTGTCGATCCACTCTTTAAGAGCTTTCTCACAGTTGCCATCATGTCCCATCTTATAGAGGGCGAGGTTGCAATAGGCACGAATGAGGGGAAGGCCCGCCTCTTGCGCCCGTCTTTTTAATAGTTCGATGCTTCTCTGGGTCTGAAGACTTTGTAATAGGGTGACGAGGGTGGGGACGAGCTCTGTTTGTTTGCTCGCAAAGATGAGGTCGGCAATGCGCAAGAAATCCTCCTCTCCTAGGTTCATCGCATCGACGAGGAGCTGTTCCCGGACAGTGAGTGTGACAGACGGGATGTTGTACGTCCCTTCGCTTTTCTGGGACGCAGAGTAGACGGGTTTAAAGGCGAGGAGCGTTCTTCCGAGAGAGAATTGGGGTTGGAGTCCCAAATCGCGCACATCGCGGATCAAAATGTCTAGAATAGCTGGGATGCATCGTCTATCTCTGTGCTTGATCAGAGACAGTGCGGCATTGGTGCGGATCGCTATATCTGTGTTTTTACAGAGCTCGGCGAGGAGGCTTTTCCCCTCAGGCACGCCCGCAAGAGTGGCGATGGCGAAGAGGTCTCCATCTTTTGCTTTGGATAGAAGGTAATCCTTTGCCATCTTATCCCCTAGAATGTAGAGGGAGTGGGCAGCGGCGATTTGCACGTTAGAAGGGGCCGAATTGAATAGTCGCTTGAGTTTCTTTAGGCTCGAAGAGTCTTTGAGAAGGCCCACAGCATAGGCGGAGGCTTCTTGCTCTGCGACATTGACGTGGGTGATATTCATCCGAATTGAGGGGAGGAGGTCATCTCTTCCGAATCGGGCGGCGCTCAAGAGAGCTTCAACACGGACTGAGGCATAGCGATCTTCCATCAGATCGCGGAGGATCGCGATCGCATCGGTCGTGCCGATCAGAGCAAAAAACTGGGGGAAGAAAAATCTGGCAGGGGGAGGGACACGGTACATGAGCGATTCTATTTGCCCGACAGAGGCGCGATGTTTTCTACCAGCGAGCTGCAGCGCCGCCTCCATCCTGGCAAAGAAAAAGTCCGAGGACATCGCTTTGATGAGAAGCTCATCGCTCCGATCGTCCTGTAGTCCCCCTAAAAACTGAATTGCAGCGACCTGGGTCTCGGCATACTGGCTTTTGATCCCAGCATCGAGGATGTCGTATGAGCAGGCGGCACCTGCGATTCCCGACCCATAAATAGAGAGGAGTTCAGACTCTCGGTCTTTGCTGCGTGCTCCTTCGTCAAGTAGGATGAAAGCCATTTGCTGGAGGACTTCAAAGTCGTGGCTTCCCTTATGCTTTTTATATCGGAAATAGAGGGCAATTGATTTTTCTACTTCTTTCGCCTGCATGAGATAGGAGATTTGGCTTTTATTCGGAATAGGTGCTTCCCCGAGTAGGGGAAGAAATGCGAGGAGAAGAGCCAAAAAAAAAGTTACTTGCTTCATTGGGATGCTGGGGCTAAAAGACCATTGGAACTCTTTCTTGAGATACCATTTTTTCACTTTCTTCGCAAAGGTGCTTCTCTAGAAGATCGCTTGACTTTAGCGCGATGAGAGAACTTGAGTTTATAAAGCATGGCAGTCTATTATGCCTGCATGATTACCCCGGTTGGTCAATCCGCCTCTGTTAGAGGGAGTAACATAGCGAGTTCGCACCCTCCCCCAATGAGACCGAACTATGTTTTTTCCACTCTTACAGAGTCTAGGCCCCGAAGAATTTGGCAGAGTTTTTGGAATTCTGCCTTTATGAAGGGAATTCGCCGAAAAGGGAATATTGTCCTTCCAAAAATCTACCGAGCTCTTGCTCCTGGATGGGAATGGATCAAAAAAAAGGTGTCACCTATAGTTCAGTGGATCAAAGAAAATCTTCTGTTTTTTCTCTTTGATCCAAAGGAAGAAGAGCGAGCAGCACTCTACAAAGAGTTGGAAACATTTATTCGCGCAACAATCCATTCAAAGTCTCTCGATCCGGAGCTTTTTTATCCGGAGTATTTAAGCTTAAGTGAGGGATTGCAAGACCGGATTCGTTGGCATGTTGGAAAGCGCATTGAAAAAATCGCTCCTGGAAAAGAAGAGAACTTTTATAAAAAGGAAGTAATTCGCCTAATGAAAGAAGAGCCCTATGGAGGTCAGACATATGGCAAAATGGTCGTTCAAGATGTTGTTCTTCACGGAGTTCGACTAAATTTATCACGTTGGTACTAAGGAGAAAATAATTATGAGAATCGTCGAGTCGCCCTTTCCGCAACAAACAATACCGAGTGTTCACTCCCCATCATTATCACAAAGAGCCGCCCCACAGGAAAGAAGAGATACCTTTGCTTCTCTACAGTCAGCAAAGAGGCAGAATCCGGTGGGCAAATTCTTTTATTACGCTTTTTTAGTCCCTATGAGGCTTATTGCACAGATTTGCGCTTATGTTGGTAGATCATTGCAGAGTACCATCTGCTGCTGCTGCAAATTTCGACCACCACACAGTTACCGTAATTGGGCAGCTGATTACAACATCTCCTCTGCTCTTGTCACAGCACTCGTGAATAAGCAAAGGCATTTGGGTAGCGCACAAGAAAAGCTGGATGAAAATAATAAGAAACTCTGTCCTGAGGCTCGAGAACGTCTCTTTAGGTTCATTGGATGCGCGATTGCAAGAGAAACAAATCCAGATTTGGTGGGTGATCGCCCCGGACAAGAGCAGTGGTATCTAGACAACAAGGATGGAAAGGATGGAGAGAAACCAATTGATATCAAACACTACTTTACACTAACAGGCAACGATGGTCTTCTTCTGTCAGCTCTAAGAGAGTTCCATGAGGAAAACGCGCGCGGTGCTGGTCTCTCCCCGATCATCGCATAAGCTAACATAATCCGGTCCAAAGTGCCAAGGGGGTGCTATGGGGCTATCCTTTGGCACTTTCTTAAGCCCTATCTGCTTCTTACATGCACATATGCTCAGTGAGTTGGAGGCGTCAGATTTTTTTCTTACAATAATTTCTTCTTTACGCTAATGTGCTTTCGCATCAGTTATGAAACACTATCTGTGAGCTATTGCTCCTACGGAAAATCTTATGTGTCTTAAAAAGCTCGAGTTGAGATTTTGCTTCGATAGTCTGGTTATTAGAGAACGAGGAGAAATACATGACTAGAATTGGTCCACCAGCAGCAGAACCCTCTACAGTTTTTCCAAACAACAGGATGCATAACCCTGCTATCAAACAGCGGGCGATAGAGAGTTCTTTTGCATCTTTACAGGCGAATAATGACTACTCTTGGGGAAGCTTGCTATTGGATGTCATTCTTTTTGTTCCAAAAATGCTATGGAAGGGGATTTGTACTTTTGTCTACTTGATCTCTTGCTGCAAACTATGCTCATCAAATGCAGATCCTAGGGAGTTGCGAAAAGGACTGAGAAATGTGATAGAAAAATTACAAGATCATGTTTCAACAATAGATGAGGCTAAGGGAGCTCTTGAAGGATTTTTCAAAAAGTTTCCTGGTCAGAAAGAGATACTCATCCGTGCGAATCTTGAACAACAGAGGACGGAGGATCTGCCTCCTGCTCCGAAAGAAGATATTATAGAGCGATGGAATAAGGAAAATGAAGAGAGGGAGAGAGACAACATCATGAGATTGTTCGATCGCGTCGCAGAAGAGGACCGAGCAGAAATCATCTCCTTGCTCCAACATTGTGTAAATATTTTAGATGGGCAAATTGAGTATGATGGTTTTAGAGGAAGTAATGAGAGTTGAGGAAAATGCCCTTTTTCGCATGACTCTGCGAGAGGATATGATAGAGGCATCGTCACCAAAAAATCGGAAATCCATTAATGACTCTCTTTCTGCGTTGTCCGAATCTAGTGGTGGATTCTTCTATTCAATTAAAGAGAAATTCCTTGCAGTGGTCTTCTGGATCAAAGAAACCACACTTCACCTTCTTCGTACGTGTTTTTTCTGTTTTTACCTTAAGCGGGACAACCGCGAAGTGCAGGCTTTACATTCTCAAATTCAGGAACTCGAGGATTTCCAGTCCAAATTTGAAGGACTCCTCAGCGATTTCCTAAAGAACTCTACCTCGAAGGTAGAGCAGTGGTGGCGGGCCATTTTCAATGATCTCCCGAAAGAAATGCAGGAGAGAATGATCAAAAAGGAAATGGAGGCATGGGCACACCATAAATTAGCGGGAAAGAATCCATCCAAAATCGATATTCAGCAAGAGGTTGAGCGATCATTGAAGAATGAAGAAAATCGAACAAAGGCGCTCTCTTTTGTGAGGGATCTCATCCCCTATACTGTCCGGGAGAAACGGTATGATCCAAAGGCGGAATCGGGTCTGGGTAAAAATATTCAATCAATCATCAATGATTTTAAAAGTGAGCTTGAAGATCTTAAGTCCCGACTTAGGAAATTGACGGAGTCAAATAACAATATTGAAAGGAGATTATTCGATGATTCAACCAACGTCTCTACATAATCCTATTGTGCCAGCCCATCTACATTTGCAAACAGTTTCATCAGCTAATCGAAGGACTTTGGATAGTTCTCTCCAATCCCTGAATGAAGGAGATGCTCGAGGGATCTTTCGAAGAGTTGCTTCATCTGTGGGTCACTTTTTTTATTCCATTTTTTCGTTGACTACTTCCTTTTTCTGGAATGTATTCTGCTGTGCTTGTCTGAGAAAAACAAATCCCCGCTTAGAGCAGTTAGAGAGGGATGATCGAAAAGTAGTAGAACTCATTAAGCGATTCCCACAGGAAGAAAAACTTAAGGAAGATGAAGATTTCAAGAAATGGTGGAAAGGGGAGTTTGGGAAATTGGATCCTTCTACTCGCAAGGCTCTCTTGTGGATACATATTCAACAGTGTCATGAAGAGCCCGATCCAAAATTACTCCCAGGTCTTTTCTCTAAGTTCCCTATTGATAGGGAGGGAGAGGCTGGTAGTAGCATTAAGGAGCTAATTGAGCAAATTCAAGAGAAGAAAAGTGAAACAGACTTAAAACCGGCGGATTTTAAAATGTGGTGGAAAGATGCCCTTGATGGATTGTCTGATTCTGCCCATCAAGTCCTCCTTAGGGAATATGCCGCAGCAAAGGACAATTTGACTGGTGATTTCGACTCGGAGAAATACAACGAGTTTGCAAATAGCGCAAAGCTTTTCGTTATAGAGTTGAGCGAGCAAACTGCTATGGGTAATCGAAATGAAGTGATGACATATTCCCCAAAAGAAGAGCTCCCGATCTTATTAGGCGTCCTTCATAAAAGATTAAGCGAAGAAATTGCACAGCTCTCGTGATCTTTTGATCACTTCGTTTCTACAAGAATTTCTATCAGAATCAACAGTTCCAGTTATTCAGGCAAGTTCTCTTTCGTTGGGAGAGGCTAGTTCTTTTTCTTTCCCTTCTTGAGGGATGGAACGGAAATGCTTTCGCTAGAGTCTATCCAGATAGGGGAAGACCAAGCGATATGATCATCTTCTTGGATCACGCGCATGTAGTAATACAGAAAAGGAGTGCGCTCATCGGGCGACTCTAGGGCAACCTTCGAGAGTTCTGAAAAGTCATCAAATTCGAATTCAGTGTGCATTCCTGTGGGATTTATCGTATGGAAGGGGACGCCATTTCGGATGATGGTGATTTCCTTGATGGGGGTCGTTCCACAGACAAAGCCGGTGATGTAGCGATTAAAGGCGAGACCTGGCTTGTTCACTGTAGTGAGCTCGGTTCCCATTTGGCATCCTGCGATATAAAAGCCAATCACTATGCGGGGGCCAGTCGTCGCATAGCAAGAGCGATTATAAAGAGAATGAAGGAGGGTGTCACGCGTCTGCTCGATTGCAATGATCCCCGTCAGGCCAGCTGAGTACTGTATTTGGTCACTTTCGTAGAGTCCCTCATAGATGCCTCGATCATCATAGCCTCCTGCAACAAAACCAAAGCGCATATTTTTATTAAGAGCACGCCTGATCGAGCCTTTTTCTGTCTCTTGAATCCCTTTCTTGGAAGTGCTTTTTATCGGGCGAAGATTTCCTTCTTTCTCAGAGCACTCCGATGATCCCCAAGCATTGTAGATCTCAACAACCCTTTCAAAGTCGGGATTATAATCTGAAAAATCGGTTTCGAATTTCTTGGCCATCGTGAATGAAGGGATAGCTAAGATATCTTTGGGACTATGAATCTTGTAGATTTTTTTGAGACTTGTGTATTTTGCGTCTTTTTTCCGCATTAGAGGCTTGTTGTCTTTCCAATAGAGGAATTGTCGTAGTCCCTCATTTTCATCTCCAAACCATTGGAGACCCAGCATTGTGGTGAAGCGATTCTCTTCATTGTACTCAGCGATATTGTTTGTGATCGCCTTCCAGATGTCATTTGGGGTCTCTAGTGGGCTTTCAAAGGGGGAACTTGCAAAGAGTTGGAGACTCATTTCGTCTCGCATATGACGCATGAAATTTTCAATCCCTTCGGTTGCGTCAATCTTTTCCGATTCTCCATGGAGAAGTCCCCAATAGGTACTATATTCTCCTTCGGAGAAACACTTGATGGGGGATGAATAGAAAATCTTATCCTGAAAGCTTGTTTTTAATTGGATGCGATAGACACCTGGTTCATTGAAGTAGAGGTTGGGAAGGACGATAAAGCCCGTTTCAGGAACGAAGAGCTTCCAGTTGAGGTTCTCTCTGAGGTGTTCATAATTGAGTTCGATCAGGGTTCCCTCTGGAGCACTGCTCGTCAAGTTGCCAAACGCATCCTCGAAACGGACGACGATATCAAAGCGCCGGTTCTTGGAGACGAGAGAGGGGGTAGTGATTCGAATGGTTTCGAGAGCATTTCCTCTGATATCAATTGTAAAAATTTCAGGGTCTTTATAATCCCCTTTACCTTTTGGATCGACATAAAGGTGAAAGGGGCGCCTTCTTTGGGTGATTGTCTGTGCTTGCGTTCCCTTGCTCTCATCCTTTCCGGGAGTGCCGAGAAAAATGTCGATTATTTCCCCTCCCTTTACATCGGACGGTAGGGTGAATTCATAGGCGGGAGCATAGGAGTTGGGTATAGGGATTTCTTCTGGGATAAGAGACTTTCCACCTGGAAGGATCATCCAAATGCCGTTCTCTTTTGATCCACTTTCGGGAATTTCCCAGTCAGTAGGTCGATTGTGGGCCATGAGATCAAATTTCAACTTGGCACCCTTAGAGAGATTGGTAGAAGGTGTGTAGGAGAACTTCCAAGTTTTTACTTGTCCAGCTAGTGCAATGTTGGGTTCGGTAAGGCAAATAGAACGTCTCATATTCATAACATTATGCTTTTTGGAGGATTCTTTTAAAGAGAAAACTAGCGAGGGGTGACGCGAATTTTTTCTATGGCCCTTTCTGAGGAACTCAAGATCTCGAGATCAAAGTCATCATGGTGGAGGCGCCATCCCTTGGCTGGGATCGTTCCCGCTTTGTGAAAGACGTACCCGCCAATCGTATCGTACTCGGGACTTTGCGTGATCTCTACCCCGATTTCTTCTGCTATATCGATGATCGTCATCTTTGCATCGATGATCCATCCTCCAGAGGGGAGAATGAAAAAGAGGGGCTCTTCGTCATAATCGAACTCATCGGCGATTTCTCCGACGAGCTCTTCGAGAATATCCTCGATGGTGACAATGCCTTCGGTTCCTCCATACTCGTCGACGACGATGGCTAGGTGGATTTGTTTACTTCGAAACTCCTGTAGGAGATGTGAAATTTTTTTTGTCTCGGGAGTGTAGACGATCGGTTTGATGAGCTTTTCAATTGGGGCGTTGAGCTCATCTTGATTTGTCTGGTTGAAGTAAAGGGCATGGAGGTCTTTGTGGTAGAGGGTGCCGATGATGTTATCGACACTGTCTTTCCAAACGGGAATGCGACTGTATCCCTCTTCTAAAAAACTCAGTGCAGCTTCCTTCACGGGGGTATCGGAGCTGAGGGTATACATGTCAACGCGGGGAACCATAACCTCGCGGGCAATACGCTCTTTAAATGAGACGAGAGATAAGAGGAGTTTCTGATCATTCTCATCGAAGTAAGGGGCAAATTCTGGGTCGTGGAGAACTTCGAGTAAACGCTCTTTCACCCGAAAAGATGGGGCTTGGCCATACTTTGGGAGGAGGATCTTGGGGAGTTTAAAGAGGAGATAGGAAAGAGGCCAAATGATTAGTAAATAGATCGTAGTTAGTTGACAGGTCCCTCTAAAAAATGCTTGGGGACGGAAGAGGCCGATGAAGCGAAAGAGAGAGTCCGCTAATGCGGAAGTGCCTAAAATCAGAATTCCGGAGATTGCGAGTGTCTTGGTGGTTGGGTCTTCTCGGATGAGGGGGTATACAAAGGCAATGGCGCTGAGTGTGTAGCAAATGAGAAGAAGATTTTTTGAGGTCGTAAGGCAGCAGCTCAATGCCTCTCTTCGCGTTTTCTTGAAAAGAATCTTCGCGAGCCCTTTTTGTTTTTTTGCAATTTCTTCTGCTTTGGCCTTTCCCAGCCGTTGTATAGCAGCGTTTGTTCCGCTGATCAAGTTAGATCCTAGAAGGAGGAGGAGGGCGAGAATTGGGAATTCAAACATGTTTCAATAGGGTTTAACGATTTGGTTGTTTTTGGCAAGGACTTGCATCCATTTTTTTTCTTGGCGCCGCATTTCTTCCTGCTGATGGGGGAGGATGTCATTGTATCCTAGTAGGTGTAAAAAACCATGGACAAGATAGAGGGTGATCTCTTCATAGAGATCACCCCCGTTCTTCTCGGTATATTCCTTTCCGATGAGGGGACAAATGAAGATCTCTCCGAGGCATTCGCAAGGGGGGGAATCGGGCGAGTCGCACGGGAAAGTAATGCAATCGGTCGGGGAGGGGTCGTTGAAGAATTGCTCGTGGAGCTGGGAGATTTTCTTTTTCCCTACAAAATGAATGCCAAGCATGGCGCCCTGAAGATTGTTTTGATGGAGGAGGAAGTTAGCGATTTCGTCGATTGATTGAAGAGAGATTGGAATTGTTTTTTGAGAATTTGACAAAGTTGTGGAGCTCGTCATCCAATCCTTTTCCTCACAAAAAAGAAGATGCATGAGGAGGTTTTTCTTTGGCTTATGCTGAAGGTGTTTTCGGAAGTCCGGTGACTTTTTTGTTTTCACCATCTTTCCACTTGCCGAGTTTCTTCAGCACATCAACTCGTTCAAAACGTTTGAGGACATTGCGTTTCTTGCCCCCTGTTCCCGATTTTCCGTAACTGTTATGTCTAGACATATTTGTGATCCATTTTATTTGATTTTCGGAATGAAGAGTTGGGTGGCATGCTCTCCCTCAATGGCATTGGAGTGAATTTTATATCCATTGGGAAGATTGTCCTTCAAAGGCCCTGTTTTAGGATGAGGAGCTTTGTGCTTCCGTGGGCTTTTGCCCCTTCGCTCCGCTTTTTTACTGATCCTGGTCATTTTGCATTCTCCATAGGTAATGATAGGGATTATAGTACAAGGGAATTAGAAGTGCAAATCAAAAAGTTTCTTGGGCGGTGGGCTTTGGTGCCTGAGCTCCGGGATGGATCACTCCACAAGAAACAATCGTTTTAATTGCATCTTCAGGTTTGAGGTCGAGATAGACGAGATCCTGTTTCTTAAACATGATAAGGAAACCGGTAGTCGGGTTGGGGGTCGTAGGTATCAGTACCGAAATGAGCTCCTCATTGACCGATTTTGAGCACTGAGGAGGGGCCTCTCTGGAGATGAGCCCAAGCATATAAGATCCTGGGCTGGGAAATGGGGCCATCACCACCTGCTTAAAGGAATTTTTATCTGAGGCAAAGAGGGTTTTGATGATTTCTTGAGTGGTCTTATAGACGGTGTTGACGATGGGAATCTTATGCAAGATTTTGTCGCCAAGACGAAAAAGGGCGTTGATGAAGAACCACCGGGTGATCATCCCGAGGCAGACAGTCAGTACAAAGAGAGAGATGAGGATGAGGAGCTGGCTTCCATACTTGAGGAGCTGCTCTGGAGAGAGGAAAAGGAAGCCCCTATTGACGATATTGAGCTGGGACAAAAAGTTTGAGAATAACCCTACAAACGGTTGTGTGAGGAATCGGATAAGAAACCCGAGCACAAGCACAGTCACCGTGAGCGGCAAAAGAATCACGAGTCCGGTAATGAAATGTTTTCTCATAATCCCATGAGTATAAAATTTTTATGATTGAGATTCAAGTAGAATATGCGATTCAAGCAGACTCTGCACTCGAAATCTCCAGGGTAGGAGAGCATCTTCACGTGCGTAGGCCACTCCTACTCGGGGGCCAGCGCAAATTTTTTCTTCCGGGATTGATTTTCCCCGATCTTCTATCCATAAGGGGGAATGAGTGAGGGGATGGCCATTGAGGGTTTTGTCAATGCAGAGGGCTTTGCAGACATTTCCTGGGCCGGTCGTGAGCTGCTTTCCTTTGGTGAATTTTCTGCGCTTCTTCATGGTCTCCAAGCCAATGGTAGGAGTGATAGCGCGGATGAGGACTGCGTGCGGGGTCTCTTCTTGATTCGTGATGACATTGAAGAGGTTGTGCATCCCATAGCAAAAGTAGATATAGGCAACTCCTCCTTCATCAAACATCACTTTGGTTCTCTCTGTTTTTCGGTTGCCAAAGGCATGACATGCCCGGTCTTCTGCCCCTTTGTAGGCCTCTGTTTCGATGATCTCGCCGCCGGTGATCTCTCCATCGATTTCTGTCAGAAGCCACTTGCCGAGGAGCTCTTTCGCCAAGAAAACGACATCATCGTCAAGGTAGAACTCTTTTGGCAGGATTCTCACTTCTTTCTTCGTTTTTTACCTGAGGCAAGCACCCATTCGGATTTGAGTCGAATGAGATCGACATCAGTGGGGAGAACAGCGATCTCTTGGCCAAGGGAATAGCGTCTTCCTGTTCTCTCGCCTTCGAGTATCTCATTGGTGGGGTTAAAGAGGTAGTAGTCGTCTGCAAGCTGAGAGATATGCAGAAACCCTTCTAGGAAGAGCTCTTTGATCTCAAAGAATAGGCCGAAAGGTTTGATTCGCGTTATGTACCCTGTATAAGTACCTGAGGGGTTTTCCTCGAGCCAGCTCTTGAGAAGACGGAGTTTTTTGAGAAGCTTTACCGAAACCTCTGCGCGGAAAGAGAGGCGCTCTCGTTCCGAACAGACCTGTCCGATCTTTTCGAGGTTAAGCTTTTCTCCCTCTTCATCGAATAGGAGACGCTCCGTAATCAAGTCGCTGTAGCGTCTAATAGGGCTTGTGAAGTGGCAGTAATGTTCGAGGGCAAGGCCGAAGTGTCCCAAGTTGTGAGGCGAGTAGTTGGCGAGCTTGAGGTTTCGAATGAAGCTGATCGCAAGCTGCTGAGAGAATGGGCTGTTCTTTGCCTCATCAAAAAGGGTCTGCAGGTCCTTATCAGAAGGATTTGGAGGAAGAGAAAATCCAAGGGCTCTCGCATTTGCATAAAAATCTGCCATGTTTTCATTTGAGGGCTCTTCATGAACGCGAAATAGCGGAGTTTTGCCCATGTCGATCAAGGTTTTAGCGACGATCTCATTGGCTTTGAGCATGAACTCTTCCACGATCTGGTGGGTGATGTGATAGGTCTCGATCTTTACCCCAGTGGGGTTGCCCTGCTCATCGACCTGAACGATGAGCTCTGGGAGGGCAAAGTCGATACTACCCCGGGCTGTTTTCTCTTTCTTTAGAAGAAGGCAGAGCTCCTCCATCAGCTTTAGAGTGTTTGCATGATTGCTTTGCTTTTTTCCCTCGAGGATTTTTTTCGCTTCCCCATAGGTAAAGCGTTTCATGCTTCTGATATAGCTCCGCTTTACGTTACTTTGAACGAGCTTACCCTCAGGATTGAACTCCATCAGTGCCGAGACAGTTAGCCGAACTACCCCTTGGCGGAGACTACAGAGGTTGTTTGAGAGCTCTTCGGGAAGCATAGGAATGCATGTTCCGGGGAAATAGGTTGAGTTGCACCTCTTGTAGGCTTCTTGGTCGAGTTCGCTACCCGGTTTGACATAATGGGCTACATCGGCAATGTGGACTCCTAAGAGAAAATTCCCCTTCGAGTTTTTCGATATCGAAAGGGCATCATCGAAGTCCTTAGCTGTATCGGGGTCGATGGTGATGCAAGTTGTCTTCGTTAGATCGAGCCGTCCGCTTTGCTCCTTCTCGGAGACCGCTTCGCCAAAGCCCTTTGCTTCACTGACAACCTCTTTTGGAAAAGCCTTGGGCAGTTCGTACTCATGTAGAGTGGCCTGGACATCAATACTCGCATCGGAAATATGCCCAAATTTTTTGAGAACTTCGCAAGAGGTTGGTTTTTTTTTCTCCCCCCATTCAATCACTTTGAGGAAGAGGCGATCGCCCACTTTGAGGGATCCTTTCTTGGGCTTCTTTACTATGACATTTTTTGCCTCTCCGAGAAGAGGAACGTAAGCCATGATTGCCCCGTCAGTGTAGTCGACCGTCCCCGCAAGAGTGCTGCGCCCTCTCTCGAGGATCCTTAAAATTTTTCCGTCGGGTCCCTTTTTCCAATTGGAATTGGGGTTGATCTCCACCTCAACTTGGTCGGAATCAATCGCATCTGCCGTGAATGGTTTAGGAATAAAGATATCTTCAGGGTGTTTCTTCGAATCTGAAGGGACTACAAAGCCAAAGCCTCTGGGATGGAGTCTTAGGACCCCTTCAAGGATTTGCGCATCCTTGGAATCCTTCTTTTTCTTTTTTTGGGGGCGTTTTGCCATATATTTGCGAGTATATCAGACCTGCCCTTTAGAGGGTGTATGTGAAATGCTTTCACTTTCAAAAGCCAAGATTTTTTTCTAGGAGAATCCTCTGGAGAGCGAAGCAAGCTCAGATTGGCCCAAAAAGGTCAGGGGATATTATGGCCTTAATTTTGATAAATGGTATTACTCCATCGCTCTTTTTGCCGCACCATTGTTCGCTTTCCATAAATGCGAGAGAGGCGAGAGAATCCCTCTTCCGATTTCCCATCTTCAAGAATATTCCAGTGCGCATCGATGTGCCAGGCTTCCTTGTCTGAAAGGAATAGAGTCCAAGCATGGCGGTCCAAGTGGACCTGATCTCTAATCAGATAGCAGCTTCCTTTAAAGTGCCCCTCTTTAATTAGACGATCGAGAAGAAAAGTGGTCGTGAGAGCGAGGTGGCGGCAAACACCAGTTTTTGCTGCGATAAACTTCTCAAGAGGAATTTCAGGTTCAAAAGTCTCAATATCGAGCGTTTGAAAAAAGCTGAGGAGCTTCTCAAAGTTGCAAAGTGAGGGAGTGAAGATCGTTTCACGGACAAAGAGCTTCACATGAGCGAGCTTCTCTTGCTCTGACTGGTCTTGTTGCATCAATTGGACAAGCTTTTTGAAATGAGCATCCAGAAGGGGAGATTCTTCTGAGTCAACGGTGATGATCTCGCGAGGACATTTCCCTGGATAACAGAAGGGGCCATCGGGGATACTCTCTTCAATTACCGTTAGACTTGCCAAAAAGAGAATCGTCGAAAAAATTGCATGCATCATTGTCGTTGCTCGTAGCTAGATAGAGTATTAGAGAGTAACATGGCAATGGTCATAGGGCCCACGCCCCCAGGGACAGGGGAGATTGCTCGGCATTTGGGAGCGACAGCATCGTAATCGACATCGCCGACGATTGCGTCTCCCACTCGGTTGATCCCTACATCAATCACAACGGCGCCCTCCCGGACCATATCCGCTGTGACAAAATGGGGCTGCCCCATGGCCGCGATGAGGATATCAGCTGTTCGGCAAAGAGTGGAAAGATCCCGAGTGGCACTGTGAGCAACTGTGACCGTCGCATTGGCCCTAGGATTTTTTTGCATCAATAGGGCCGCGAGGGGCTTGCCGACGATATTACTCCTTCCTAAGATGACCACATGTTGTCCCTTGGTATCGATTCCAGAGCGCTCAAGCATGATGGTGACACCATAGGGAGTGCATGGGGCAAAGCCCCCCTCTTCTCCTCGGAGCAGCTTGCCCATATTGAGGGGGTGAAAGCCGTCGACATCTTTACGGGGATCAAGTGTTTCGATGACACGGATGGGATTGATCTGTTTCGGCAGGGGAAGTTGCACCAAGATCCCATCTACTTCCGGGTTTGCATTGAGAGAGAGAATTCGCTCGCATACCTTTTCTTCCTCGGTATCAGCAGCGAGTAGATAATCGATCGATTCAATACCCACTTCTTCACATTTTTTCCTTTTCATTCGGATGTAGCTATGGGAAGCGGGATCGTCACCGACGAGGACAAAGGCGAGGGAGGGCTTTCGTCCTTCGATCTTAGCAACCCTTTGTTTCAAATCTTCTGTAATCTCTGCAGCAATTGACTTTCCATTGATGATCAAGAGAGGTCCTCCTTGAGAAGGGCAACCATTTCATCATGCAAGAGACCATTCGTCGCAAGAAGGGGGAGATAACCGTAAATTGAATGTGCGCTCCCATCATAGTGGCTCACTTTTCCACCGGCCTCTTCGATGAGGAGTTTTCCTGCAGCCATGTCCCAAGGTTCCAGACTCACTTCCCAGAAGGCATCGAAGCGCCCAGCAGCTACATAGGCGAGGTCGAGAGAAGCTACCCCTAGTCTTCTGATGGGGAGCCCTTTGCCGACCATCTTCCCAAAACGGTCGATGCAGTTTAACGGGTTTTCATGGACATTATAGGGAAAGCCTGTCGCAAAGAGGGCTTTTTCAAAAAGTGGATTTTTCGTAACAGAGATCTTATGGCCATTGAGCTGAGCTCCTTGTCCCTTTTCTGCGACAAAGAGTTCTCCGTTCATTGGATTGTAGACCACGCCAGAGAGAATCTCTTTCCCTTGCGCAACAGCGATGCTGACCGAAAAAAGTGGGATTCCATGGGCAAAATTCACCGTTCCATCGAGTGGGTCGATGATCCAAAGGGTTTCCTTTTTTATCTCTCCTTCCGCGCCCCGTTCTTCAGCGAGGAACTGGTGGGATGGGAAGTGGGATTTGATTCTATCGATGATCAGTTTTTCAGAGGCGATATCGTATTCGGTGACAAGGTTGTGTTTTTCATCTTTCAGAGAGATCTGAAAAGTAGTCCCAAACCCTTCTGAGAGGAGTTCTCCCGCTTCAAGTGCCGCTTGGATGGCAACTTGAGTCAGATCGGAAAAAGTCATGAGTAGTAGCCCTTAGGTTTGTACTTCCGTTTTCGAGTAGTTAAAAGAGTATAGAGCAAAAGGGGACAGGTAAACCAGAAAAATGCGTAAAGCCCGTCGAGCATTGGAGTGAAAAGAAAATTTGTCGTGAGTCCTTTCCAGCTCAAACGAATCAGACCATGAAAAAACGAGAAGAAAATGAAGTGAAATATTGTGAAAAGTAGTGAGAAGATGAACGTGTAGATCGGCAGAGTTTGGATCCTATCTTCGAAAAAGTGAATCCTCTGCGGGAACATAAAAACTGCTGTAGAAAGATAACTCAGAGCAAAGAGGCCAAAGTGGGAATCAGAATTTGAGAGATCCACGATACCGCCACATAGAGCAGCAGCCCAAAGGCTCAAAAGAAGGCTCTTCCTTTGAAAGAGAATCACCAAGAAAGGTACAAAAGCGAGGATTCGAATTGAAGGAAAAAAAAGAGTGCTAAAAAAATGGGCAAAAAGAGCAAGAGTAAAAGGGAGAAAAAGGGGTGACCTATTCATCGTCTAACAAGGCTACCTTTCGTATGCCAATCCCATGCAGTTTGTATGATTTCTTCAAGAGATGAATGCAAAGGAGCCCAGCCGAGTTCCTCTTTGATTTTTGTGCCGTCGGCAATTAGAGTAGGGGCTTCGGCAATATCCCTTTTGGCCAATGTAATGGGAATCGATTTTTTCGTAATTTCTTCCGCTTTTTTCACCACTTCAAGAATTGAGTGTCCCTTTCCCGTACCCACATTGAAAGCTGAAGAAGAATCATGAGTTTTGAGCCACTCAAGAGCTTTAACATGTGCACTTGCCAGATCGAGAACATGGATAAAATCGCGCACAGCAGTTCCATCAGGAGTGTCCAGCGAGTCACTATAAAGTGAGAAGTGGCTTTGCTTGTTTTGCGCTGTAAAAAGCAGCCGAGGGATTAAATGGGTCTCTGGGTCATGAGCTTCTCCAATCTCTGATTCAGGATCAGCACCAGCAGCATTGAAGTATCGCAAGGAGGCAGAGTTGAGCCCGTAGGCTTTGTGAAAATCGCCAAGAGTTTGTTCGATGATCCACTTTGTCCTTCCATAAGGATTGAGTGGTTCCTTTGGATGCAATTCATCCATGGGAAGATATTCTGGTGGAGCATAAACCGCCGCACTACTCGAGAAGACAAGAGAGCGGATGCCATGCTTGACCATCGCCCGAAAAAGAGTGAGGCTACCGATCACATTGTTTTCATAGTGCAAGTCGGGTTTTTCAATTGATTCTCGCAAGTGGATCGATCCAGCGAGGTGGATCACCGCACTTGGTTGATATTCGAGGATGACATTATCGAGGTCCTCTTTATTGAGAATATCTCCTCGAAAGAGAGGCCCCCATTGAACAGCCCACTTGTGACCGTGAGAAAGATTGTCAAAAACAACAGGAGTGTACCCCGCCTGCTTAAGAGCTTTGCAGACATGGCTTCCGATATAGCCTGCTCCACCAGTAACGAGAACCTTCACAATAACTACCCACTTTTTTGGCTTCCGAGAGTTTTCAGAGGCAATTCAATTTCTCTCTCACCTTCGCAATATGTGGCGACAAATCTCAGAAACTCTTACAAAAAAGCCTACTGTAGGCAGGGAAATATTTCTGGTCAAGAGGCCCTGTTTAAAGCCATACGAAAAAATCACAGTGATTTAGAGAAGAGCCTTAATAGGCCCCTTTTGGAAAAAGGAGAATGAAGATTGTCTTTAGAACGATCTTGAGGTCGAGAAGGAAGGACTGAGTGTCCACATATTCTTCTTCGAGGATCGCTCTCTTTTCGAAGGTGAGGAGATTACGCCCTTTCGTTTGCCAGATGCAGGTAATTCCCGGTTTGACCGAAAGAATTTTGTCCGTTTTTTCGAGGTAGCGGGAACGAATCTCTTCGTGGGCGTTTTCTCTGCTTACAATTTCAATGGGTCTTGGCCCTACGACGCTTAAGTCTCCTTTGAGGACGTTCCAGAATTGGGGAAGCTCATCAAGGGAGGTCTTGCGAATGAAAGCGCCGATTGGAGTGAGACGGGGATCTTCTTTTAGTTTGTGGAAGGTCTCCCACTCTTTTTTCTTGGTGGGGTCTTCAGAGAGAATTTTCTCTAGTCTCTCTTGGGCATCGAGACACATTGTTCGAAATTTCCAACAGTGGATCAGGTGGGCATTTTGACCCATTCGCTGGCTTTTATAAAAGGCAGGTCCTTTGGAGGTGAGCTTGACAAGGAGGATCAAACAGAGGTAGATCGGGCTTCCAAAAAGAAGGACTGCTGAACTAAACGCAATGTCAAAGAGGCGCTTCCCCCTATTTTTTCTGATGGGCGTGTTGTAGGTGATATTTGGATTTGTGGTCATATGGCTCATTATTATCTCTACTGGGGAACTTTTTGTCTCTCAATTAGGCGGTTCGGAAGATGAGATCGTGAGCGAGTTGTTCAAGAAGGGGGGTAGCTGGCTTGAGGGCGAGTATTTCTTGGTGGGCATTTTGATAGAGCGTGTGAGCGAATTCTTGGGTTTGCTTTGGCCCAATGATGTCGACGGCTCCATTTCCATCGATCAGGTCATCGATGAACTGGTAGGCGATGCCGAGTTGTGCTCCGATGGATTGAAGGGGAGGGAGGTCTGCTCCTGAGAGGATGCCACCGAAAAGCAGAGATGCTGTGATCAGAGCTCCTGTTTTTTTGAGGTGCATCTCTTCTAGCTGTTCTAAGGTGAGGTCAGTGGCGGTTAGGTCGAGGATCTGTCCGCCGATCATCCCCGTCTCTCCGGCGAGATGGGAAAGTGTATTGATCAGCGCGATTTTGTCCTCTGCGGAGACTTTAGGGGCGTGAGTAAGGAGCTCAAAGGCAAGTGTGAGGAGGTAATCCCCCGTGAGAAGGGCGAGACTTTCTGGAAAGGCTTTATGGAGAGATGGCTTTCCCCTTCGGAAATCATCGTCATCCATGCAAGGGAGGTCGTCGTGGATGAGAGAGTAGGTATGAACCAGTTCTAGAGTGCAAGCGGGTACTAGGGCCTTTTCAATGGGACTATCAAAGGTTTCCATAACAGAGAGGGTGAGTAAGGGACGGATACGCTTGCCTCCTTCAAGGCTATGGCGCGTGGCTTCATGAAGGGGGGTGTCAGAGGGGGGGAAGATGTTGTCGATGGTCTGATTGATGAGGGCGAGATGCGGGGTAGTTAGAGTATTCATGAATAGATCAGATCCGCAGACGAGGAAACTCCGATGCAAAAATAGGTGAATCCAAGTTTTTCCATTTCTTCCTGTTCGTATTGGTTTCTGCCGTCAAAGAGGACAGGGTTTTTGAGCAGAGCTTGGATTTTTTCAAAGTCGACAGATTTGAATTGCTTCCACTCGGTCACTAGGACGATGGCATCGGCTCCTTCCGCAGCTTCGTATTCATCTGAACAAAAGTGGAGTCCTTCGAGGTCTTTTAAAAGCATTTTTGCTTTTGGCATAGAGGCAGGGTCATAGAGGCGCAAGCTCGCTCCTTGATCGAGGAGTTTTTCAATGAGATAAAGGGCTGGAGCATCGCGGAGGTCATCGGTGTTTGGCTTAAAGGAAAGGCCCCAGAGGGCGATGGTCTTTTCTTTGAGGGAAGAGAAGTAAGAGGCAATCTTTTCAAAGAATGCGGCCCTTTGGTGCTGGTTGATCTCTAAGATGCTATCGAGAAGAGAAGAGGAGACATGATACTCATGGGCCATTGACCGTAGGGCTTTCACATCCTTTGGAAGGCATGAACCACCAAAGCCGAGGCCCGGATTGAGATAACGAGACCCGATCCTCTTATCTGCCCCGAGGGCCCGGCGCACCTCGCGGATATTGGCGCCAGTCTTTTCCGAAAGTATAGCCAAGTGGTTCATAAATGAAATCCTAGTAGCGAGCATGGCGTTAGATGCATACTTAGCGAGTTCTGCTGATGGGATATCCATCTCGAAAATTTTCGCTCTGTCTACAGAGAATGGGGTGTAGAGCTCTCTCATGATAGTGCGAGCTTTATTGCTATCGACTCCAAGCAAGATCCGATCAGGTTTGATGCAGTCGGTTACCGCTGTTCCTTCACATAAGAACTCAGGATTGGAGACGATATCGAAGGGGATTTCCACGTTGCGCTTCGTGAGTGTATCGTTGATTTTTTCTCGTACTTTCTCAGCTGTTCCCACAGGGACTGTAGATTTATTGACCACGACGAGGTAGTTATCCATTGAAAGGGCAAGTTGCTCGGCCGCTTTTAGAACATAGCTCAAATCACAACTTTCATCTTCTTTGGAAGGGGTTGGGAGGGCGAGGAAACAGACATCGCATCCGGGAATTGCTTCGCTATATTCTGCGGTGAAGTGGAGTCTGCCCGCATCGACACATCTGGCGACGAGTTCATTCAGTCCGGGTTCATAAAAAGGGAGATTTCCACAGCAGAGTGAAGAGATTTTTTCATGGTCGATGTCAAGGCATGTGACGTGGTTGCCCATCTCTGCAAGGCATGCCCCTGTCACTAGGCCGACATAGCCGGTTCCTATTACGGTGATTTTTTTCATAGTGGTTGATTATAGAGAGCACCCTCTTTTAAGAAAAGAATCCGGTCGCACTGCTTTGCGAACTCTTCATCATGGGTGACGACGATGAGTGCCTTGCCGAGCTCTTTTGCTTTGCTTAAAAGGAGGCGCTGGATCTCTTGGGAATGGTGGCGATCGAGGTTGCCCGTTGGCTCATCAGCGAGAAGAAGATGAGGGTCATTGCTAAGAGCGCGGGCGATGGCGAGTCGTTGTTTCTCCCCACCGGAGAGGAGCTTTGCACTTAAGTCTTCTTTTCCTTGCAAACCGAGCTCTTTCATGAGGGATCGGCCTCTTTTCTCAGTGGTAGGGGAGAGTTTTCTTCCAATCTTCAGAGGCATGAGAACGTTCTCAAGAGCAGAAAAGTCTTCGAGGAGGTGGTAGGACTGGAAGATGAAGCCGATGTGCTCGTTGCGTAAGGCTGCTTGGGAGTAGTCGGAAGACTGCTTCCCACAAATGAGAAGGGAGCCACTGGTCGGAGTATCGAGGGTGCCGAGGATATGGAGGAGGGTACTTTTACCTTCTCCGGACCCGCCCATGATGGCTATGGTTTCGTTTTCAAGGGCTGTGAGAGAAGCTCCTCGAAGAACCTCTGTTGGTGGGGTGCCTGGGAAGGTCTTGATGATTTCTTTTGCTTCTAGGATCACTCGGGAGTTCATTCTGACCTCAATGTTTCACTGGTGTTCATGCGAGAGGCTTTGATTGCGGGGAAGAGTCCAGCGAGTAGAGCGAGCAGCGGTGTAGCGATACTGGCAAAGAAAATGGCACGAGAGCTGATTTCCTTGGGCAAAGTGGTGCCGAAGAACTGAGGACTCAAGGCCTCATGTCCTTGCAATAGACTGAGGAGGCCGATCAAGCTATCGATGTTGTGCATCGTGAGCATTCCTAAAAGGAGACCGAGCAGAGAGCTGAAGAGACCGAGGCTTGCTCCACACATCGCAAAGATCGCTACGATGCTTCTCTTTTTTGCTCCCATAGCGCGGAGGATGCCGATCTCTTTTTTCTTATCTGATACGAGGATGACGAGAAGGGAGATGATGTTGGTGCAGGCGACGAGTAGAATAATCCCTCCAATCAGGGTGAAGAGATACTTGTCACTTTCAAACTGCTGCATCAGGTCTTTGGCAAACTCGTACTCTCGGAAGGTCTCTACTGTCCAGTACTTGGTGAGTCCTTCTGCTTCGAGCTCTTGGAGGATTGCCTCTTTGACTTTGGGAGCCTCCTTGAGATTAGAAAACCAGACATACAGGTTGTTTGCATCGCTTCTATTTAGTGTGAAAGCACTCTCTGAGTGATTGATGGCCTGAGTGATCTCTTCAGGAACGAGAATGCATTTGTTGCCAACTGCCATGATGCCGGGATCATAGAATCCTGCTACAAAGATGGGAATATGGAGCTCCTGAGCACTCGATAGGGACTGGGAGGTATAGGCAAGGTATCCATTGTCACCGATCATCACTCCATTCTCTCGGAAGTTTTTTGCAATGAGAATACCCATCTCTTCACCGGCTTTGGGAAGGAAAGCTCCTTTTCCTTTGTGAAAGAAGGGCCAAGGGGGTGTTTGTTCTGGCAGCGTCTCAAATTCTCGCTTGAACGTGACATCTGTTATGGCTAGGCCATTTAAGGGGATGTTTCCTGTGATCCTCTTGTTTTGGAGGTTTCCTTCAACCGAAAAGAGAAGGTTTTCTGAGGCACTGAGGACCTTTAGGGAGAGTTTTCCTTGCGTGAATAGGGGGGTGTCTAGAGAGAGGGGGATCTCTGGTTCACCTTTGGCTTTGTAAAAGAGGCGTTTACCCCGCTTTTCGATTGTTGCCCCTACTTGTTTTGTTGGGGCTACAGGGATCATTAAATGGGAGACCTCTCCTTCGTTGAGGTAGGGGGTCGCGGCAACTGGGACTTTCTCTGGCAGGAGGTTGACGGGCATGGGCCAGATATCGGAGCGTGTCTCAAGGCGAGCGATCTGAGTATTCGAGAGAAGCCTTGGAAGGAGCGGCTCTCTCTCTTGTTCCGATCGATTCGCCAGAAAGAGAAGGTGGGTGAGGTCCTCGACAGATGGAGGAAGAAGAAGGTGGTCGAGGCCTGGGTTTTTACTTGGGAAGGAGGCTAAATAGGAGATGTTTGTCAGCTGGCTGGTCATTAGAGCAGGCTCGAAGCCGTTAGAGTCTTGGCGGAGGAGCTCGAGTCTCAGGAGTGCACCAGAAAGCTCGACATCTTGGTAGGTGAGGCCTTCAAAGCGGTGTTTGATCTTTTCAAGTGCAGCAAAGGCACCTTTTACCGGGTCGCGGAGCTGCCCCGCTGCATTTCGATCGGGGCGGGAAACGAACCGGGGGAGCTCTTCATCGATCTCGGGATTATAGGGGTCTGAAATCAAAGCTCTCGCTTTTTCTCCTAGGGTTTTGGAGAGGTAATGAGAGGCTGTACTGAAGCTATCGACGTTATAGTAGTATGAGGCGAAATATTCGGAAGTGGGTTTTAATCTGACAGGAGCATTGAGTGCAGTGAGTTTTTGGATCCAGCTCCTTTCTATCCCTTCCGTCACAGAGAGAAAGACGACGATGAGCCAAACAACTAGGGTGATCACCGACACGGAAAGGAGTGCAATTAGAGAAGAAGAGAGGTGCTTTCTCTTAGGGGTAAGGTACTTCTTGATAAAAGAAAGCTCAAACAAAATTGAAAAATTATTCATATTGCTACCTCCTTTTCTCTAGGCGCTAGCGAGCTGTTTAGATATAAGATTCGAGAGGAGGCCCATATGCATGCATATGGGGGACGATCGAAGCGCAGTAGATAAGCAGCGTAGCCAGGATAGAGGAAAGATGGGTAGTAATTTGAATAATAGTTACTTTGATTCTTTAAACGCGACGTGCCGTTTTAATTTTTTATCGTATTTTTTTAATTCCATACGATCTGGTGTGTTCCTCTTACTTTTCATTGTCCAGTAGACTTCAGTGCTTTCTGTACTTTTCAGTTTCACTTTTTCGCGTGCGCTCTTGGCCATGATGGGCTCCTAATGGTTAACTCTAAATTCTCTCTTCAAAAGGGGCCTATTCCGGCCGAATGTGGGAGAGAGACAGATGAAAGGATAAGAATAAAAGATGTGGCGATAAAATACTAGAGCGGGATCTGAGAATTTCAGTGAAGATCTCTCTGCGGAAAAAAAACTTTTTTTAATTTGAGGCGATTTGATCGACATTTACTGGGAGGGCATCTTTTCTCCATCGCTCTTTTGAAGAACGGATGAGAAAAACAACCCCGAATACGAAGGAGTCAAAAGCCATGATCAGCCAGAGGGAATCGGGGGGCCAATTGAAGACATTGATTGCTAAGTAGGCGGGAAAGTAGGAGGTGAGCCAGACAAAGAAAATTGCAAAAAGGTGGAAGGCGACATCGCGCGCAGCTGTTACAAGGCTGAGTCCTATCGCGTTAAATCCATAGGTAAAGAAGAAAACCCAGAGCCAGATACAGGAGCGTTTGAGGATTTTTAAGGTTTCTGGGCTGGGAGACTCAGGAAAGAAGAAAGAGAGGGTGAATTCTGGGAATACTAGATAAGGGATTGCGAGCAGAGCTGTCGTTACAACTAGGAAGATCAGTGCCGAGCGGACGAGCTTCCAGATTTGGTCATAATTTTTTGAGCCCATAAGGGTTGAAGCGATCGTGATCATCCCTTGGCAAAGGCCATCATTGATGAACGTGAAGAGGAGGATCAGCGTCCCTCCAATAGACATGACCATCAAGTGATCTCCTCCCTTAAGAGTGATGAGTCGGGTGATCGATACCCATGCCGTTAAGATGATGATTCGCGTTGCAGCTCTCGGAAGTCCGATCTGCAGCTGGTCCCAAAAATCATTCCAGTTGAAGTGGTATTCATTGGTGCGGTAGGTCTTCCTTTCTTTTTTCTGAAGGAAAAAATAAAAGAGGACGACACAGAAGAGTCCTTGGGAGATCCCTGTTGCCAGGGCTGCTCCAAAAATTCCCATGGGAGGCAATACTCCCTCAATCCCAAAGATGAAGAAATAATCGAGGCAGATGTTGAGCCCGTGTGCAAACAGAGTTGCGATGAAGATGATCTTTGTTCTCCCTTGACCGATGAAGTAGGCTGTGAGGGTTGTCGCCAGGGGGAAGAGGAAATTCACTGCCATAAGGGTCATGAAATAGGTATTGGCCTCTTCTCGGATCACCGTCCCATTAAAAAAGAATGGGGCAACAAATTGACTTAATGGGAGCGTGACGAGCATTGAAAGGAGAGAGAGCCAAATCATCTGCCAGACAGAGTTTCCGATCTTGTGTGGCTCTCCTCCTCCTCGGTAGAGTCCGACAAAAACCTGGGACATTGTTGCCACCCTCATGACCGGTTGCTGAAAGAGGATGCAGAGGTAACCAGCGCTCACGCTTCCTTCTAGAGCTCCTAAGGAGTGTCTGGCGAGAAAGAGTCGGTCACAAAACCCCATGAAACTTGCAGAAAAAAGACTGAGAATCAAAGGCAAAGAAAGGTAGAGAAGCTCCCGCAAACTTGCGGAAGGATACCTAGTGAGTCCACGAAAACTTGGTGATACTTGGCTGCTCATTTGTTCTCTATGATCCAGTCCGTAATAGTGAATGGGGAATTTGCTCGCCATTCTAGTCCTGTAATCGAAGGATCGACTACTTCCCAAAGGAGGAGTTTTGTGGGCTGTCTCCTACTATTTACGGGTTTTGCCACTCTACTGAGAATCTGTAAAAAAACATACAAAAAAAATATCACAGAAAAAAAATCTTTGTAAAAAAATATTTTAACAAAAAATGATGGGATCGATACAGTGCGAATTAGAGGGAGCTCTTAAGGAAATGCCCCGCGGAGGATAAAATGAAAAAATTGTGGATGATCAGTGTACTACTTCCTGTGCTTGCTTTTTGCAGTAGTGAAAATGACGATTTGTTTTATTTTTCCGAGCAAGATGATAGTTCTGACTATTTGATTGGATTAGAGGATCATGAGGAATTCGATGGTGAGGCTCTTTCCTTATTTGAAAAGGGGTTGGATGAGGGGGAAGACTCTCAACTCCCTTGGTCTGTTGATGAGGCTTTCTTAAGCGATGTCGACTCCTATGTAGAGAAGAGAGCAACTCAGCTTGCGGGTGAATTTGAAGAACTCTACACCTATGATGTCGCAGTCACTGGAGATGAGAATCGCTACACGCCGAGTTTGGAGACAATTCCCTCAGATAAAAGGGCACTTTTTTCCAGGCCAAAAGTGGTTGAGTCTAAATCGACTGAGCGTACAGAGCCAGTTGTAGAATCAAAAAGGGAAGAGAAGAATTCCTCTGAAATTGCATTGCGTCCTAGCCGATTCCGTAAAGGACAGCCTAAAGCAGTTACTTCTAAAGAAAAGATACTGAATGAGTTGCAGGCGGTAAAAAAGAAAACTATCCATCCTAAGTAGCGCCACTTAGGTAAGGAAGATTCTCGCCTTGGCCTCTAGATCTAGGGAATCACTTTTCCCTGTAAACCTATGAAAACCGAGTCCTGCGATCATCGCTCCATTGTCAAGACTTAAGCCCTGACTTGGCCAGTATGTAGGGATAGGGCTCTCTTCAAACAGCTCTCTCAGCCGCTGATTATTGCTCACTCCCCCTCCGATATAGATCGCCTTGCAAGCATACTCTTTTGCTGCTCGCAATGCTTTGTCTGCGATATCTCTAAGGGCTGTCTCTTGGAAGCTCGCGGCAATGTGCTTTTTTTCCTCTTCAGGGATGCAGGCCTTTGCGTGTTTGCTTTGATTCTGACCCTTAACTGCATAGAGAACACTTGTCTTGAGGCCGCTAAAGGAGAAGTTCCATGGATTTTTTTTCACCCTTCCTGGTTTGAATGGAAAACGGGTCGGGTCGCCTGTTTTTGCCAAGGCCTCGACCTCTGGCCCCCCAGGATAGGGGAGGTCGAGAAGAGCTGCCACTTTATCGAAGGCTTCTCCAATGGCGTCATCTACGGTGGTGCCGATCGGCTCATACTCTCCCACTTCCAGGATCCGTACGAGAAACGTGTGCCCACCAGAGATCACCACTCCGAGTGCTGGAAAAGAGAATGTTTGACAGGACATCATTGCCGCATATAAGTGGGCTTCGACGTGATTGACCCCGACAAAAGGAATATTCCAGCTGAGATGGAGAGTTTTCGCTGCATTGAGGCCGATCAAAAGTGGACCGATCAGGCCCGGGCCTCTGGCCACTGCGATTAGGTCGAGATCATCTGGTGAGATCTTTGCCATCTGTATCGCCTGGTCAATCGTTGGGATGATCTGGCGTGTGTGCTCCCTTGCCGCCATCTCGGGATAGACTCCCTTGAACTGGCGGTGATAGTCACTTTGTGATGCGACCACGTTGGAGAGTATATTCTTCCCATCTTCAACCACAGCGACAGCGGTCTCATCGCAGGTTGTCTCTATACCTAAAACCTTCATAAGGGGGGAATTATACCATAAAAGAAAAAGAAAAACTACTCGAGCTCTGCGCTCGCCGCCTCATCGATGATCCAGAGGGCGGGGTTTTCCTTTGTGCCCACACGTTGAATGGGATAGCGCTCAAACTGATCTTCCGATTTGAGCACTTCGGCGACCATATGTTTTTTCCCCGCTCCCATCACGTAGATCGCAATGTTTTTTGCGCTGTTGATCGCCGCAAAGGTCAGGGTGAGCCGCCAAGTGTTTTTTTGGGGGACGTAATTGGCGATGGCCAGGCGGCCTTCTGCTTTTAGTCCTTCTGTCTGCGGAAAGAGAGAGGCAGTGTGTCCATCGTCTCCCATCCCCAAAATCACCAGGTCAAATGGGTTACTTTTAAGAGCCTGCTTGATTTGCTCTTCGTACCTGCGGGCGCTCTCTTCAAGGTCCTTCTCCCCCTCCATACGAAAGATTTGGTCTTTGGGGATCGGCAGATTCCCAAACCCCGACTCCATGGCCATCCGGTAGTTGCTCTCTGGGTCATCGGGGGAAACACTTCGCTCATCGCCCCAGAAGAGCCAGACTTTGCTCCAGTCGATTTCCTCTGAGTAGGGAAGGGACGCGAGTCTTTCATAGAGAGCTTTGGGGGTGCTCCCACCAGCGAGAGCGACAGTGAAGGCCCCTTTTTCTTCGATAGCGCTTTTGGCAATCGAAATGAAATGGCGGAGGCAGACGTCGAGTGCGGCATTTTGATCGCCGGGAATCAATAGATTGCGTCGCTTATCCCAGGATGTGACTTTTACATTGTCAATGTTCACAAAAAGAGTACTCCTTGTGGTTTTTCATTTCTTGTAAGAGGTTGAGGTAGTGGCGGCTTGTACCTTTGTGGCAGATCTCATTGACAAGCGAGCGGCCCGACTCATCTTTTGCGAAGATGTACTTGAGAGGCATGTCGCATTTCACTAGGGTGGAAAAACGCATACTGACATGGTGAGGGAGATCGAGGTCGCGACCGAAGGAGAAATGGTTTTGATCATCTGTCTCTAGATCAACGGAAAGGATCGAACCGGCTTTGATCTTTTCTTGCCATTCGGGAAAGAGAGTGATAGCGACTTTGCCACCCGCTCGATCATAAGAGAGAGTGAGCCGCCCTTCATTTTCATCCGACCCGATCAGTTTCCAGCCCAGCTGTCTAGCAAGCCATCCTTGCAAATAGAGAGCTTCTGTCGAAGTATGGGAGCAGAAGGCGGTTTCTTTGGCATTGTAGAGAATTTGGATCCTCTTGCTCTTTTTGAGCTGCTCTAATCTTTCAGGAGAATAAAAGGTCGAAGTGAGGAGATTGCGCCAACTTTCCATTCGTCCCCAGTTTAGGTCAGCGATCTCCGAGTGGGGCGCTTGATTGACCTCGAGGAGTTGAGAGGCAAACTCTGAGAGGTTCTCTACAGTTTCTGAGTCGAAAATCATCCTTGTCGCGAGTTTTTGTAGTTCCTGAAAGAGAGGGGAGTTGAGATCGGGAGCTTCTGCCCATATCACATAAACTGGGAGATCGGGAAGGATGTGGGGAAGAAGGACGAAGGGAACTCTTTCAAGGTAAGAGCCAGCCACATCGATTTGAATCGTGTCGCAGGCAATTCCCGATCCAGATCCATTTGTGATCTCGACCGATACATTCGCGCGGATGTAATCTCCCTTCTCCTCATCATCGACTGTGACAAAGAGGATCCGTGAGGGGAATTTTTCAATCACCTTTTGGGAAATTGTCCATATGTATTCGGCCCTCGCCTTCTTCTTTGTGAAAAAGATGAGATTGAAAAGAGAGGCGCGCATTTTGCCCTCTCCTTCAAGAGATCCCCAGATGCTGGAAAGTTTGGCTTGTATCTCTGAAGGGGGGATAGTGGCAGTAGTCATTAGAGGATTCTCCATTTCCGTCCGTCACGGGTGATCATGTCTTCTGCAAGTTGTGGTCCCCATGTCCCACACTGATAATTGGGGAAGCAATCGGGCTCTGTCTTTTGCCACTCTTCCAAAACAGGAGTAAAGAGTTCCCAAGAGCTAAACACTTCATCCTCTCTGGCAAAGAGAGTGCTTTCACCCATCATGCAGTCGAGGATGAGCCTTTCGTATGCCTCTGGAGGAGACATCCCGAAGTAAGAGCCGTAGCGAAAGTCCATTTTCACAGGCTGGATAGGACTTGCGGGGCCTGGGACCTTACAGTTGATCTTCAAGGCTGTCCCTTCGTCGGGCTGGATCCGGATGGCAAGAACATTGGGGTCGTTCTTATTTTCTTCCGTTTGGAAGAGGACGGCAGGAGGGTGTTTGAAGGTGATTGCAATCTCTGTTGCCCGTTTCGGCAATCTCTTTCCAGCTCGCAGGTAAAAAGGGACCCCATCCCAGCGCCAGTTGTCGATAAAAAGACGCATCGCGGCAAATGTCTCGACGAGAGACTCGGGGTCGACATTATCCTCTTCTCGATACCCTTTAGCAGGCTCTCCATCTACAAATCCAGGTCCATATTGCCCTCGGACGATCGATTGCTTGAAGTCCTCTTTACTAAAGGGGCGAATGGATCGGACCACCTTGACCTTTTCATCTCTAATTGCATCGGCGTCTAAACTGACAGGAGGCTCCATTGCCACGAGAGAGAGAAGTTGCATCATGTGATTTTGGATGATATCGCGAAGCATTCCTGCTTCTTCCCAAAAGGCCCCTCTCCGCCCAATGCCGATGCTCTCACCAACGGTGATCTGTACATGGTCGATGTAGCGATTATTCCAAAGCGACTCGAACAAAGAGTTGGCAAACCGGAAAACCATGAGATTTTGTACTGTCTCCTTACCGAGATAGTGATCGATCCGATAGACCTGTTCTTCAGTCATAAATTGGAGGAGTTCATCTTGCAGGGCATGAGCCGATTCGAGATCATGGCCAAATGGTTTTTCTATGATCGTCCTCGACCACCTCTGCTTTTCGTTGTGGAAGTCGTAGATGAGTCCTGATTTGTGGAGGTTTTCGGCGATAGTCGTGAAGAATTTAGGTTGTGTGGAGAGGTAGAAGACTCGGTTCCCTTTTGTTCCAAAGCGACCGTCGAGCTCAGTGAGGAATTTGCCTAACGACTCATATCCTTTTTCGTCGGGAAACTCTGATCTATGGTAGAAGATTTGCTGACTGAAGTTTTTCCAGACCGCTTCATCAACTGGCTTCACACGGGAGAATTGATTGATTGCCTCTTTCATCTCCTCGCGGAACTGCTCGTTCGATTTATCTCTCCTAGCAAAACCGACAACGGCAAATTGACTTGGCAGTTGGCCCTCACGAGCGAGATTGTAAATTGCTGGGAAGAGTTTGCGGGCGGTGAGATCTCCAGTTGCCCCGAAGATCACTAAGATGCAAGGGTCGATGAATCGGGAAGAGACTCCTGGTTCCTCAAGTGGGTGGGAAGACATGGCGATATCCTATCTTGTTTTTCTCTATAAAACCAGGATTTTTTTTTACATTCAACTCCCCATGTAAAATAGAGAGTCTGATCTTATTTTAGCGCTTTTCTCGAGGCTCCTTTTCAAGGAAGAATTGCTAAAATTGGTTTGAACTAGATTGAAAATGATTGGGCGTCAAGATAGTTTTGGAGGATAGCCCCTGCTGCCATAGCATCGATATAACGAACCCTTTTCTTTCGGCTCATGTTTGCCTCTTTTAAGGTTCTCTCTACCTGAGCTGTCGTGAGCCTCTCATCCCAAAGGACGATAGGCAGGTTCGCGATCTCTTCTAGATACTTTGCAAGCTCCCGCACCTTTGTGGAGGAAGGACTCTCTTTCCCGCTGAGAAGCAAGGGTAGGCCGATGACAATTTTTTCAATGGGTTCTAGAGTAGAAAGCTCAGCATAGATCGCCTGGGCGGTCTCTTTTAGGCCCTTTTTGGCGGGGATTGCTTTGATGGGGGAAGCGATGATCCCATTTGGATCGGAAAGGGCGAGGCCGATCCTTGCTTCGCCGTAGTCAATACCAAGAAGTCTTCCCATTAACGGTTTCCTGCAGCGGCGATGAAGTCTCGAAAGAGGGGATGCGGAGCAGTTGGTTTTGATTTAAACTCAGGGTGATACTGGACGCCGACCATCCAGGGGTGGTCGGCGAGCTCTGCGATTTCACAAAGTTCCCCCCCCTCGAGGAGACCGGTTAGATGGAGGCCGTTTTTCTCAAAACGGTCTTTGTAGTCGTTGTTGAACTCGTAGCGGTGCCTATGTCTCTCAGCAATGAGGTCAGCCTGATAAGCCTGGTGGGCCTTACTTCCTTTTTTGAGAGAGCAGTTGTAACTACCAAGTCTCATGGTTCCGCCGAGGTTTTTAACGTTTTTCTGCTCCTCGAGAAGGAAGATGATTGGATGAGGGCTTTCAGGGTCCATTTCAGTGCTGTTTGCATCATTGATTCCGAGCACATGACGGGCAAACTCCACACACTGGACTTGCATTCCGAGACACAGGCCAAAGTAGGGTATTTTGTTTTCGCGGCAGTGTTTGGCAGTCAGGATCTTTCCAATCCAGCCCCGCTTTCCAAATCCTCCAGGAACAAGGTAGCCATCGAGCATCCCAAGCGCCTCTTTGACATCTCCATGCTCGACAATCTTATCCGCGTCAAATGGATGTATCTTCAAGATGACTCCGTTGGCGATCGCTGCATGTTGGAGCGCTTCAAAAACCGATTTGTAGGCATCCTTGTGATCGAGGTACTTGCCGACAATCCCAATATTGACGGTCTTTTTGAGACTTCGCATTTTTCTAAGGATCTCTTCCCATTCAGTCAGATCGGCTTTTCCTTTGGGAAGTGTGAGAAGGTCGCAGATCTTCCCATCGAGCCCCTGTTTGTTAAGGGCAAGAGGAACCTCATAGATGCTAAAGGAGACATCGGGTTCATCGATCACTGCCTCTTTAGGGACACTGCAATGGATGCTGATTTTGTCTTTGATCTCTTCAGAAAGACTGTTTTCAGAACGGCAGAGGAGGATATCGGGAATGATACCAATTCCTCGGAGCACTTGAACAGAGTGTTGGGTCGGTTTAGTTTTTAGCTCTCCTGCGGCCTTTAAGTAGGGGACATAGGTGAGATGGATATTGATGCAATCTCTCGGTCTCTCATTGCGAAACTGCCGGATCGCTTCTAAGAAGGGAAGGGATTCAATATCACCAGCGGTCCCTCCAATCTCGATCATGACAACATCTGTTTGGGGATCCTGAGTTGATGCATCGAGGATTCTCTGCTTAATCTCATCAGTGATGTGAGGAATCACTTGGACGGTATTGCCTAGGAAATCTCCCCGCCGCTCCTTTTTGATCACCGTCTCGTAGATCTGTCCTGAGGTGGCGTTTGAGAGCTTGGAAAGAGGGGAGTTGCTATAGCGATAGTAGTGTCCGAGATCGAGGTCAGTCTCCGCTCCATCATCTGTGACATAGACCTCTCCGTGCTGAAGGGGGTTCATAGTGCCGGGATCGACATTGAGGTAGGGGTCTAGCTTCAGCATCGCAATTTTTAGTCCTCGTGACTCGAGGAGCATCGCAATTGACCCTGAGGTGATCCCCTTTCCTAAGGAAGAGACGACTCCTCCTGTAATGAAAATGTATCGTAAATGCATAAAAATGTTTCCAAAAACCAGTAAGTTATTGTATCCTGGAGATAGATAAAAAGCAAATATCTATTTAATAATTATTTATGGCTGTTTCACTCTTTCAAATTTTTTCCATAGGGATAGGACCTTCAAGCTCCCATACCGTGGGACCAATGCGTGCTGCTCTTCAGTTCATTTCCGATATCGAGAATAACAATCGCCTTAACGAAGTGGCAAATATCCGCATTGAGCTCTTCGGCTCCCTCGCAATGACTGGCGAAGGACATGGAACCGATATTGCCGTTCTCCTCGGTTTTGAAGGAGAGGCCCCAGAAAAAGTTGATCCATCGAGTGTCCAGCACAAAGTCAACGCGATCTTAACCAATTGCATCATTAATCTTCTTGGAAAACGGACAATTTCCTTCCATAAAGAGACCGACCTTATTTTTCACAAAGGGAGACGCCTTCCCTATCACTCGAATGCGATCCGCTTCAAAGCCTTCGATGAGTTTGGAGCAGAGCTCCATAAACAGATTTTTTATTCAATTGGAGGGGGATTCATCATCGACCATGAGCAGATCTTTGCCCCTATAGATCCCCAAGAAAAAGAGACCTTGCTCTACCCATTTAGCTCTTGCAAGGAGCTTCTAGCCCACTGTCAGACAGCTCGTTTGACCATCCCTCAGATCATGCTTGAAAATGAGAAAACCTGGCGCTCTGAAGAAGAGGTGAAAAAGGGAATACTAGAGATCTGGGAGGTGATGGAAGAGTCGGTCACTAGAGGATGTGAAACCGATGGGGTCCTTCCCGGGGTACTCAATGTGAAAAGGCGGGCAGCTAAGCTCAAACTCAAGTTAGAAGAAAGCCGAAAAACCAAAGCCAATGACCCTGCATTAGTCTTCGATTGGGTGAGCCTCTTTGCCCTGGCTGTCAACGAAGAGAATGCAGCCGGGGGACGGATCGTAACGGCTCCCACCAATGGTGCTGCAGGGATCATCCCAGCCGTTCTCCACTACTACATGGAGTTTTGTGAAAGCCCTTCTAAGCAAGGAATCATCGACTTCTTTCTCACAGCAGCAGCCATTGGAATCCTCTACAAAGAGGGAGCTTCCCTTTCTGCAGCGGAAATGGGATGCCAAGGAGAAGTGGGTGTTGCCTGCTCGATGGCAGCAGGAGCACTTGTTGCGGCTCTTGGTGGGACAAGCTCTCAAATTGAAAATGCAGCTGAAATTGGGATGGAGCACAACTTAGGCCTCACCTGCGATCCCATTGCAGGCCTCGTTCAAGTTCCTTGCATTGAACGAAATACGATGGGGGCGATCCAGGCGATCAACTCCTGTCGTCTCGCTATGAATGGGGAGGGAGAGTACCATGTCACCCTTGACCAGGTGATCAAAACGATGCATCAGACAGGCATTGATATGAAACACCACTACAAAGAGACCTCCGAAGGGGGGCTCGCTATTCACGTTTCCGTAGGCGTCCCTGAGTGTTAGTACTTTGTAATCCAAGTTTTCACAAGAAAATGGCCTTAGGTTTTTCTGCCAGGTAAAGGGCGAAGAAAAGAGGGCCAGATCATGAATTTGACTTGATTATTCACATAGCAAAGTACTAGACCGAATTTCTGCGAGATTTGCGAGTCCGAGCCCTCTGTTGAAGACTATCAGTGCTAGGCTGTGAAAGGGGAGAATAGGACGTTGTCGCACTCAATACAATTGACTCTTTTTGCAAGCAGGACTTGATAATTTCTTTGGCAGAGTTCATCGCCTTTTTTTTAACCAGTCCCTTTTCTAAAGCGATTTCAGCTGACTCCTGAGCGTCTTTGTAGTTTTGTTGTTGGTATTGTGCACAAGAAAGAGAATAATAAAGCCATGCAATCGCCTTTGGATCTTGTGAGAAAAGGGAAATGCCGTATGTTGCATAAATTTCTGATTTCTTCCATTCTCCTTTTCTGTAAAAAGCGTCTGAGATCAAATAGTAGAGCCAAGCCTTTAAATTTTGATTGTTGTGTACGTACACGAGTCCTTGCAGAGCAGACTCAATCACCCTGTCAGGGTTGCCATTATTGCTCCATGACACGCCGAGATAAAAATGGAATTCTGCTAATTCATGTTGGTGGATATCGGAGATTTTTTTTCGAGCTTCATCGCACTGGGCATGAGCGTCGAAGAATTTTTCTTGGCAACAGAGAGCATGTATGTGGTAGGAATAGAGCTTAGCAGTAATCACATCTTCTCCATCACATTTTCCCATGGTAACGATTGCAGTAGCCATTTCAGCCTTATGGTACTTGCCTTGGGCGTTATAGGAATGAGCGAGCTGCTCAGTTAATTCTAAAAAAAGAAGATAATTCGTGGTCAGGAGAGGCAATGTGTCGAGTATTTCAATCCCCTTTTGTGCGACTACCTCCGCGAGTTCAATGCGTCCACTCTGATTACACATCTGACTGAGATGGTGATACAGCTCAGAAATCAATGAGCAAATTGAAGGATTCTTTTTTGTATCGATCTCATCAAGTATGCTTTTAAGCCAATCAAATTTGCTGAAATCTTTTGGAACCGATGGATAGGAATAAAGCAGGCGATCCGGAGGATTTTTTACGTCCAATTGTTTGATTTGGGCCCCAAGACGTAAGAGATAGAGCTCTGCAATTTCATTAACAAGGTGTTTCGGCGCATTCCATATTGCTGTAGCCGCGCATGTTTCAGCTTCGAAAAACTTCTCTAAACCAATATAAGCAGTAACAATTTGGCGGTCGATAAAAGTGGTTATGGGATCACTTAGTTTCTTCTTTTCGTCAGCAATGAGTTTTAGCGCTTCGTATGCCTTTTGGATTGCACCCGAAAAATCTTTCTCGAGATTACATGCAAAGGAAATCTGGGCGAGTAACTTCAGGTGGATAGGCTTGGTTTGAGGATCTTCTGAGTCAAATTGAGCCATTCCTTCTGTTGCTATCTTTTTAGCCACATTGGGTCTTCCCAATTGATTATAGGCGAAAACCTGTTCATGATAGAGGGCTCCCTTAAGGGTCCACGAACGAAAGTCTCTTGATAGACCGTTCGCTGCATGCATAATCGCTTCACCATATCTCCCTGTCTCATTGAAAATTTTTGAAAGGAGATAGTCCAGCTCTCCTTTTATTTTAGGACCGAAATAGCGTACTTCCAATCCTTCATTTGCGATTCTTTCAACCTCAGTCAGATTTCCTTGTTCATAGAGAAACACTGCTTCGGATAAGTATTTCTTCGCGAGCTCTTCTTCGCATTTCTTGCGCTCTGCGGATAGGGCAGAAAAAGACCTTACTTTTTTCCCAATATTTAGTGAACTTGGACTATGGACGACTCGTTGGAAATGATGAGATACAATCGAAGAAATACGACTTGTTTCTTGAGAAGGGTCATGAGGAGGTCCCCATCGCTTTGATGTCTCGGATGGTGCATTTGGTACCGTAGGAGGACCTATGGTGAAACCATGATATGGTAAAAGTGGAGATGTCGTCATATTTACTCAAAGAATTCGGTGTCAGCTTTCAGCCATCAGAGATTGATCCAGTGGAATTATTGAGGGTACAAATCGTACAAGGGGTTCTCTTTAAAGGAAAGACTTCATTCTTACGAAAAGTTAGGTGCGACTTTCAAATGCAATTTTGCCACGAAAATTTCTCTGGCTTTTTCCGCTTTATGGTTAAACTTGTTGACCTCAAGATTTGTTCTCTGCCAGAGTCTTCCATCAAAGGAAGATCCTGGTAGAGCCCACTTGTGGGGAATGTATGACTTCGGGCTTCTTGCATGCCAATAGTCACAACAGAAGGCTAGTAGGGTCCCTTCGTGGGGGGACCGCGCGCGACCCGATCTAGAGCACCTATTTCGTCTAATGTACTTCGTCATGAAGTAAACAAGTTCACTTGTCCAGTTCTTCGGGTCCAGTATAGCTTGTCAGAGCAGTTAAGCTGCTGAGATCTGGGGGATTGGGGAGTGGATTGTTATCGAGATTAAGCTCTTCTAGAGCAGTTAAGGAGCTCAAATCTGGGAGTTCGGTGAGCTCATTATCACTGAGATCAAGCCCTTCTAGAGCGGTTAAGCTGCCAATAGACTTAGGGAGTGTAGTGAGCTTATTATTATGGAGCTCAAGCCTTTCTAGAGCTTTTAAGCCGCCAATAGACTCTGGAAGTTCGATGAGCTCATTGTTGTCGAGATCAAATCGTTTTAGAGCGGTTAATTTGCTCAAATCTGGGAGGCTGGTGAAGCAATTTTTCGAGAGATCAAGCCCTTCTAGAGCGGTTAAGCTGCTCAAACCTGGGAGTTGAGAGAGATTATTCTCTCTGAGAGAAAGGTATATTAGAGCGGTTAATCCGCTCAAATCTGGGAGTTTGTTGAGCTTATTGGTATTGAGAATAAGCAATTCTAGAGCTTTTAAGCCGCCAGTAGACTGTGGAAGGTTGGTGAGCTCATTGTTGCCGACATCAAGTTTTTCTAGAGCTTTTAAGCTGCCAATAGACTCAGGAAGTTCGGCGAGCTTATTGCCGTTGAGATCAAGCCTTTCTAGATGGGTTAACCCGCTCATAGACT
>SDBU01000269.1_pt1 | contig 74042 bp, 201 predicted proteins | sample 2277071 | NCBI WGS metagenome assembly SDBU01 (sample SAMN10397929, study PRJNA504765) | marine sediment metagenome | isolation source: marine sediment core GS08_GC12, 126 cmbsf | place: Arctic Ocean: Gakkel Ridge, Loki's castle | collected 2008 | reverse complement strand
GAGGAGCACCTGTGCTTCGGAGTCACCACCAAGCGGCCGTACCACGTGGAGGAGAACCTGAGGGTCCTGTGCAAGGAACACCACGGGGACGAGCACGGGAGGACCTTCTGATGGGACCACAAAGGGGAGAATAGGATGGTAGAGCTAAACAAGGGACAGAAGGAGCGGGAGCTAAAGAAATGACGATGATGTCCAATGAGAAGATAACTCAGTATCTGAGAAACAAGTATCATTCTGCTGAGGGGTATGAGGTAATACATAGAACAAGGTCTAGGATATTTCCTGAGCTGGTTCAGGTGATCATTCCAGAAGATCATCTAAACAGACATGTTGGATTATATGAAGAGATACCTGATGGAGAATATATCTGGGAAGTAATAGTGATAGCTGATCGGTTGAAGCCGTATTATAAGGCAAGAGTAATGCTACACGAAATGATTCATTGGATAGCATCATACTTGCCAAGAGAATGGAATTATTTGGTAGATAGTATGTTGGATGGATGGACTAGGAGATTGATAGAGATATGGAGGGAATGAGATGATGAAATCGAATAAGTTCCAGTGTAGAGCTATAGAGACCAAGCTGATAGGGTACTGTGACTATTGTTATATATCTGGGAATAAGTGTGATAAGCTTATGAGATACCTGACGGAGGAAATGAAATGAGGAAAGTATGGGTTAATACATATGTTGATGAACAATGGAAGTATGCTGTGCTACATCGCATACCATGCTGGATGACAGTCCATATGCACTTAGTCATAGAAGAGATTATAGAAAGACATGTCGGATGGGTTATGCATAATAATCGTAGTCTACTATATCACTTCATATATGGAGTTATATGTGGATATACGATGAGAGAGATAGTATGGTTCATTAAGAGATGGAATACAACTGATCGGGGCATAGCCCCCTGATGAGACCCTGAGATGGGTCGAAATCGGAAGTGAAAGACATGAACAGTGACTACGTAGATGTAGTCTTTGACATGGTAGTAGTCTGCAGCTCTGCTGGAGGGTTCTGCCATGGATGGGACTGCAACGACGGAAAGTGTTCAGTCAACGCAGTTATCCTCCAGTGAGGGTATTGAGTTGAATGAAACAGAGATCCCGGGGATGAAAGTCCCCTTATTGAAAAGAAAGGAGGTAGGAAAATGGTAACATGTAAGACAAGCATGCCACACGAGAAGCCAGACTGGAAGGGCACCTTAGTTAGGTGTAACGTCACTGGCTATTCCTGCGGATGGGGGATGACTCATGAGAGGTGTCCTCCAAGCAAGACTCCACGTGACATGGCGAATGAACTAAGATGAAACGAATAAAATTCGTCTACATCTACCAGCACGGCCAGATAGTGAAGATGCCCTACTGGGACTTCATTATGCAAAAGGCCAAAGAGGAGAGAATCAAACAGAAGGAGAGTCCTTCTAGGAGGTGAGAGCATGACAGAAAAAGAAATTGGTGAGGCTTTCTCTAAGGCAGTAGGGGAGATACACAGTTTGTTCCCTATGCTGTCGAAGAAAGAACTCTATCAGATGATGGGAGACTTCTTCCATCAGAAGGCAGAAGTGAAGGTGTACACATTGGCTAGATTGAAAGAGATGGCCGAGGAATACATCGGTGAAGCGGAACATGACGGATCTAATGACTCTGCTACTTGGCAGGAATGCATTAGAGACTTTGTGCTCGCTGTCGAACACTGGGACTGATTTCATGATGCCTAAAGAGAGAACTGACTTGAGGAACACTCTGAGAAGTCCTGACTCATATCCAGGACTGAGTAGAGTTGAAGCATATGAGATGGAAAGAGGAGTGATGCTATGAGAGAAATGAGATTCTTCGTAGTGAATGGACAGAAGCATCTAACAACTAAAATGTCATTAGCAGAAGATGTTCCAGCTGAAGACCTCGATGAGATCTGGGATAGCCTAGCAACTGAAGACGAAGTCGAAGCTGCCATAAAAGGACTGAAGAGCTCGACAGAGATAGTACAAATGATAGAAATGGTGATTCATAGACGCAAGGAGATCTGTCTGTCAGCTGAAGACATGCTGGCAAAAGCACAACCAGGAACAAGGTTCTCGGTGGGCTTCCAGTCAATGGTAGAAGTCACAGGCAACGACGGTGAGAGCATTACATACATTGATGAAGATGGACGCACAATTACTTCATCGAGAGCAGATATGCAGAAGGCCTTCGAAGAGCAATACAACAAGGACATGTGTAGATACATGCCTATACTGGTCGAATGACATGACAAGAATTGGAGAGACAACTGACTTGAGGAGAATCTTGAGAGACACTGACTCATACCCAGTGTTGAGTAAGATTGAAGTGTATGGGAGAGGAAAAGAGGTGGTAGTATGACGAATGAGAAATCGTTCGCAGAGATACAAGCCATGACATCAGTGGAACGTAGACACTACTATGCACAGCGGGAGAAGACAACCAACAGTCAGCCAGGCAAGAAGATCCGAAGACCTACTCGGAGGATCGAGAAGCGCAAGAAACGAAGGATAACTAACAAGAAGATCCGAGAGAAGGTGTACGACAGACCCTTTGACAACCCACAACTTCAACCAGCGATTGTGGTTGCTGTCAGAGCACGGCGAAGGAAACTGCTAAGGAAGGTGGGGTATGTAGCCCCAATTCCTGCACAGTGAGGTGAGATGATGAACAACATAGAAATAGTTGAGTCAACTATAGGACTAGAGATACGTCTGACAGAAAGGAAACAAGCACTGATGGTACAGAAAGCAATTGAACTCTACCTAACAGTCGTTGCCAAGCTGAAGAAGTTTGGTGACGATCCAGACAACTATATCCTACAGGACTTTGGTAACGAACTAGAAGAATACTTGCATAGAGAGCAAGTGCCAGTCTTCGATGACGACTATATAAAGAAGTGAGACCCCTGAGATCCCAAGTTTCTTTGAACTCTGGACGCCTCCAGAGAGTCGGAACCGAACTAGGAGAGGATCGCTCCTGATCGGGCGGAGATGCGAGGTGAGAACATGAACCAAAAGGAATTTATGCGTCTGTTAGGCGAAGGCGGTAGCTCTTCGAAAGGCAAGGCTGGCAAGGTTGACTGGGATGCACTGATTGCAGAAGCTAGGACTTCCGGTGACTCATATACTATCACTAACTTCCACAAGAAAGTGGTCAAGGGAGCCGTATCCCGTGGCCGCACAGGAGGCAAGCTTAACGACCTCTTCACAGCGAAGAAGGTTGCTAGGCTAATCCGCAATGACGGTGCATACGTGTACTGTTTCGCTGCAGAAGCAATAAAGATTCAGCACGGCGAGTGATCGCTATGTTGACTGTACCTAAGGTTCCCTCCAGGACCGTGGCAAGGATAGGCTGCCATGGTGGAGGTAAAGTCCTATCCAAGGAAGGAGAGGTGAGAACATGACAAACCGAAAGAAGGAACGATTTGGAGCTGGCGGATCAGGAATAACTGACGACCCTTGGGACTACTTGGGACGTATCAAAGTCGGACCAGTGAGACTGCCACCCGAAGAGATCGATGCTGAGACCTTCAAGGAACTACTAGCACGACAAGACCTACCATCACTCGAACCAAGAGAGACAGATAAACTACCAACTGCAGAGGAGTTTATGAAGCTCCTAACCAATCCACACGCAAGGACATCATTCCAACGGAGAAGTGCACAGCAGAGATACACACAGACTAGGAAGTACTTCGAGAACCAGGAATTGTACTGGTGGTTCAACCAACAGATGAACATCTGGAGAATACTCGACGAGAACAAACACCAATATGCACTAGGTGCCTACAACATGTGGGTCAATCAAGTCCTCATGCCGAGGATCAAGAAGATCCACAAGGAACTAGCAAAGCAGGACAAAGACAAGGCTACAGCATTTGCAAACTATGCCTACGGATTCATCGGCAAACACAAGCCTAAGAAGCGTCAGATGGGATCGATGGTAATCATCGAGAAAATCCGGCGTATGGTCATCGAAGGCAAAGTGTACGAACTACAAGAGTTCCAAACCGAGATAGCTCCACTCCTGAAACCTGTGAAGGAGTAGTCGTAATGACTACTTCTTCCTCCTTCGTACCAAGGCAGAGAGGAGTCCAGATGTGGCGGGCTCGGAGTTGCCTGATAGTCCACATCAGACTATGCGAGGTGATAACATGAGCATGGACAAAAGAGAATTCCTCAGTATACTAGCCACTGGCAATGCAGAGACTACTGTCTCCAAGGCCGGCAAGGCCAACTGGGATACTATCTTCAAGGAACTGAAGCAAGTACGTGCCCCCATAGACATCGCTACCATCCAGAAGTATTACGTCAAGGACGTGGTAACACGATACCGGACGAAGTGCAAACTGGAGGAGTGGTGGAGGGCAAAGAAGTGCCTGCGGCTGACTAAGGGTCGCAAGTATGTGTACTACTTCAGGATTCCGAAGGGATACGTCTTCCCACCCTTCCCTGAGGAGTAACCTCCTCTTTCCAATCGGCTCCATTCCGTCTCAGGGATGAAGTCTAGAGAGAATGGAGCGCCGGGGTCCGTAGGACCTTAAAGGATAGCTCTCTAGACAGACCTGGGAGGTTAGAGAAGACAGTCTGGCAAAAATTCCTTTGGGTTCCGGTTCCAGTGCGCGCGCGGGGTATATGTATGGATGATGGGGGGTGGGATGGAGGATTGGATGCGGGGGTTCGGGTTCCAGATCATGTTCGAGTGTTTTTAATTTAATGTGATTAATGAATGATGGGAACGACGATGCGGAGGAGGAGGGTGGATGTGAGAGTTCATGCTTCTGTGAGTGTTCGAGTTCTTTTAATTTATTATGAATAATGAATGTAAGAGACGCAGCAGGGATGGCGGCCGGCGGATGACTGGGGCTGGGTTCTTGTTCGTGTGCTTTTAATTTATTATGATTTAATAGGAGGTGAGATATGATATGGAGAAGGCGGAGTTCCTAGAGATCCTGGCCGCAGGAGGTCAGAGCTCTGGCAGTGGTACCAGGACGAATTGGGTGAGCATCAAGGACGAGCTTCGGAAGAGGGAGGAGCCCTTCACGAAGAAGGATGTTGCCACCGAGTTCGGTGCCAAGGAGAAGTACGTGTACTCACACCTAAGGGAATGGGTTCAGGAGGGAGACCTCGTGGTCATCAACCATGGTGGGAGCAACGTGTACATGTCTGCTACTCAGGCAGCCGAGGAGTAGTAGGGTTCTTACCCTGCACCCTCGTATCTCGTTTTTATATGCTATCAGGACTTAGGTTCCAGGAGGGATGATTGTAAAAGAAAAACTACTTCGGCCTATGGCTGGGGGAGTGTCTAGGACTTCTGATGAAGCCCGCAGGGTGATCCAACGGATACGGAGACTCCGTAAACACAGACGGAGACTACTCCTCCATCATATTAGACTCCCCTAGTACCCTAGCCAGACCAAGGGTTGTTTCCATTTTACAGATATGTTCGAGCCAAAGTTCTCCAACATATACTCATGGAGCTCAGCGACGATGAGTCTCCAGGCATAAGGAGTCTCTACGACATCAAACCGATCAGAGAACTCCTTGGGCATAGGGTACATCATGGCAAGTGTGTGCTCACAGCGTGGACACACAGTGACGACCCACTCTTGTTCCCAGATGTAGAAACACCCGTCACAGAATCTCAGGCGGTAATCATAAAAACTTCTCATACTCAGGCTTCCTCTTTGTGTATGATTTCTTCAGTTCGTTGTAAACAGCATCAGCATGTTCCTCGCAGTAACTCTTACCATCTACGTTTACAACGGCCTCTCTGATCTCCTTGCCATCTCTAGGTTCCCTAGGATCCCGAGTATGATCTCGCTTCACACACTCAGCGCACTGTATGTAAGCAGTTCGAGTTGCTCCCTTCACTACAACTTTCTTCACCACAGGCAGCTGCCTGATCCACTCGGGCCCTTCTACTTCTACCCTTCCCGGCATATAAGCATCATCAAAATGCCTCTTGCACCTTGGACACTCTATCGGACTTGTTACCCTTGGTATCCATTGATAATCACACCTCGGGCATTGTAGTCCCATTTTCACACGATTCACCTAGAAGATATAATCCTACTAGAGATATTTAAACCCTCAGGATAGTAGTAGTATCGTCAGAATTCACGATAAATACACATACATACTACCTAATAATAATCATAGTCATAAGAGTGATAAGTACTCTTATTACTACTCATATTACTACCTCTATTATACCCTGTTTCTATTCAAATTACGACGATACTATTACTACGAGGAAACCCTTAGGTAATACACGTCAGTTGGCATCGAAGGCCTATATAGGTCTCCAAAGAACTATATAGGTCAAAGGAAAACTATATAGTTCCCTTGGAGAAGATATATTTACCAGGGCGTCATCGGGCGACACTCTGCAGGATTTTAACAGGAGATACTCTACCATGTCCATAGAAGAAATGAAAGACAAGGAGCCTGAGATGTGGAAGGTATTAAGTCCACTGGAGTGGAATCCAAACTCAAGGAGCAGAGGGGAATCCGAGAAGTCATGTGACATCTGTGGGGAAGAGGAGACAGTCCTCCTAACGAAGCATCACTACACGAGGAGCGAGAAGTCTTATCGTCGCAGGAAAGGACTGAGTTTTCCTAACGGTAGACCGTGGGATTGGAGGTGTGCTAATTGTCACCTGGCATTTAACAGGCTGGGAGCAGACCAGTTCTACAGAGAGGAAGGATATCAGGAAAGGCATTGTGTGGAGTTTATGCCTTGTCCTTCGCAGTCACCGCGACTCATTGCTCGATACACGCTATCTGCAGGAATACTCGAAAGGTTTATGTGGGACTTTGACAGTCAATTGGAGGTGGAAGAATGAAATCAAGCATTCGTAAGAGAGTAGAAGATTACCTCCGGCACGGATCAACAGGGGCAGAGCTCCGTAAGATCTGTGAGGATTGGTGTAGTCCCAGAATAAAGAAGGGAGTCCGTAGGAGTGCCAAAGCTTGGTGTGCCACAAAGCCTAGGGAGGGATATCCTTGAGTGACGAAGAAGAAATTGGGATACTAATTCATAGAGCCCACCAGTTAGGGTTTACCATAGTGGACCTTTATGTTAAAGATGATGAGCTGATTGCGTTTACGTGTTCGAAGTCCATGGAATATGTTGAGAAGCTTCAGGGCACTAAGTGAGGAGGTGGTAACATGGGATGGATTAAGTTAACACAGTCGGTGTTATTTTACGCTGCTACGATTGGTTATACTATCATAGGAAAGCCCGAGATGGCAGTGCTGTATCTCATTGCAGCGTGTGTCTGTGATGTAGCGTATATCTTGGAGGAGCGCTTACCGGAGTGATACGATGGAAGAAGAAGACCTGGGAGAAATGGACACGATAGACATCATAGGGATAGTTCAGCTCTTACGGTTTGTAATCCGGCGCCCGCGAGCTGCTGGGTGGTTGGTGTCAAGGACGTTTGCGTGGATGAGGAGTAATAAGTTCCGAGAGGTGAGATGATGGCAAAGATGTGTGATGTGGTTAACAAACTCTGTGACGGCTGTGAATGGCCTGTCGCTAGAGGGGAGCTTCCTGCCTGTGAGATAATCAAGAACATCAAGACTTACAACCCCGAGAGGGATGGAATGATCAATGTGGTGATTGGGAGGTGAGAGTATGTGCTGTGATAAGTTTGAGGGAGTAAACATAGTGGGGCCTGAGGTATGCTTTAACTGCAGGAAGTTCGAGCATGATGACAGTCATGGACCACGATGTGAGAAGTTCCCAGTGAAAGAACACCAGGGAGGGATTGAGTGAAGTATATAGCTAACGAAGCTGAGTGTACGATTATCCTTGATAGCAAGCATAACATCCCTGGAATTGAGGATGCCTTACGTGGTATAGCTTGCACCATAATGGGTGTAGATAGGAGTGGTATGTGATTGGAGTTCAATGACTTGATGATAGAGGTTAACAACAAGCTGATAGAACTTATAGATAACGCAGCTTCGTTGTCATTGTGAACTTCCCAGCATAGTATTTACTTCAATGGATTCTGGAGGTGGAAACATGGTATGGAGAGTAATTCTCGTAGGAGTAGAGCCTTCGAAGGAGCCTGGTGATGAGACTATGGCAGAGATACTAGCTGATACTTTGATTACAAAGTGGGCAGCGGAATGTAATGTCATCCTCGCTACAACAGACTTCGATGCATTCGTGAAGCTACCCCAGAATGTACAGGAGATCTTGAAGGCCTACGACGGTCCAATTCACATCGAAGGATTCGGGAAGAGAGGGGAGTGACATGAATGGGTTATTTCTAGACGTTGGAAGTAACGAAGGGGTACATCCAGAGGCTGATGTTGCAGTGGATTTAGTCCTCAATGCAGACAGCTGGAAGGATTGGGAGGGGAGAGTGGATGTGCAAGCGGAAGCTGGTCAGCTCCCTTTCAGAGATGGTATCTTTGAGAAGTACTACTCCGGAGCATGCGTAGGAAGCTATGCTGGAGAGTCAGCTCTCCTTGAGATGCTTCGGGTAACAAGGCTTGGAGGCAAGATAGAACTCCGTGTCCTCTTTCCAGGAGTTCCAGAGACACTAAGGGTCCTTCTGGGAAAGATGTCAATACATCTCATCGAGACTAACAATAGTGATGGTGCTGAGATTCTCGATGTCATGATAGAAGGCATGAATGTGAAGAGTGATTGCTGGGAGGAAGCCGGAGAGACATTCGTGAGTCCTCAACAGGCACTTATCAATCAGAAAGAGTACCTCGCAGATGTGGCACTTGGAGAAGTGCATAATCCATAAAGAGGAGCAGTCTGCCCTTGTCACAGAGGGTCCCTGAGTTGATGAATGAGCAGGGAAATGACAACTTATCTTACCAAGCGTGGTAAGGTAGCTTGCCTACTATTTGCAGTCGTGGTACTAGCTTTCGTCATACCTATGGTAATAAACTGGACATATGCTATCACGGACAAAAGGGATTACATAAGCACATATAGTACACATATATACAGAGCGGCGTCTCTGAATGACGCACAGATGATTAAGGATAACTTAGCATTGGCACTAGGCGGAATACAGCAGCTCGGATTGAAACCAAGTGACAGCTATCGGGTACTTTGGTTCACAGGTACAGAGTACAGTAGAGTTCAAACACAGATAATGTATATTGAGTCTGTTATGCTTGCTTCTGATGAGGTCATCAGCTGGCTGAATGACATGCACGGAGCTTCAACAACTAAGGAGATCGGTACTGACATATACAATGTGAAACTCAAAAATGTTCAATCAATGGTGATTGAGCTTCATGAGGGACAATATCGGATAGAACGAGCATGGCTGATTAAGCACAAACGCGGATGGCTGATTATGTACTGGATACCTTGGTTGATAATTCCATTCGGTATAGCTAGCTGTGTGGTTTTCTTCTCGGGTGACAGTATGGAGACTTACCATAGTATGAGAGAGACATCAGTAGAAGAATTCAAAAAGAACAACAAACTATGGTTCTGGTAGGCTACCTAAACTTTCCCTTTTTTTTTCTTAATGGAGGCAGAAGCATGAAGGCAAGTCAAGCAATAGTTGTTATGTTTAAAAATGTAACTGAACAGGAGGCTCAAGATATTCTTGGCAAAATGAAACAGGCAATTTTAGATTCTAAGTACTATAACGACTCAGACGATTGGAGAAAGATAGAGGATATATACATAGACACAAAATATGGAGACTGGGAAGGTGAGTGACGAAGAGATACAAAAGTTCTGGGATAAGCTAGTTGACTCTGCAGTTAGAGTCGGAGTGGCTACCCGTAATGGAGATGATGTGAGACTTAACAAGGCATTCCAGGATCATACTGATATCATGCTGGAAAGGGGTGTAATAGATACCAGGATACTTATCATATGGGAACAACTCGATAAGCGTAATATGCTTTCAGATCTGGAAAGAGATTGGATGGCTATCATTGGGGACTTCATGACTTGCAATAACAAGTTCATCACGGCAAGAGAGGGAGATTGGCATAATGCTGTGATGTTTGTTACGAGTATAATCAGAGAGAGAATGGAAGAAGCCGAGGAGGTGGAAGTAGATGGTATGTAAAAGGATAAAGACCTGTGAGCTTAAGCTGAGCCTGAAAGATTTCACTGATATCTGTGTTCCAACTGACGTTGATCGGCCCGGGTGTCCTGATGGATTTACCTATAGAGGGACTCCTGATGGTTGGAGACACTACATCAGGATAGCCTACAATCAACTCCATGGGACGGAGGAATAATGGCAATCCACTGGGTGCCTGCGTTTGAAGGTAGGAAGCTCCATAAGGAGTGTAAGGAGATACTCAAGGAGCTTAAAGCTTCAGGGAAGTATTACAAAGTACGTATGGGTCATTCGATTCGAATAGGCGGTAAGAAGCACAGTAAGGTTTTCATGCTGATGAAGAAGGAGGTGGCGTGATGGATGAAACTAAAGAGTTCATAGACAATGTCCGAGGGATAATTGGAGACACTAAGAATCTGACACTGGCATGTGATAACACATATGATGTGACTAAGACTTATATAACTGATCCAAATTCTGGTCATGATAAGATGGAGAGTTCTGGGAAATGTTTCTTCTTCTGTGAACTTAACACAATCTGCCTGAAGGGCAAGCCTGAGATAATAATACACAGGGGGGTGGCGTGATGGCAACAGATTTGAATAAATTCCTAGCGACCTGGAAGAGCATTGTCGATGAAGTTATCGTTCACACGAACGATGGCGTGAGACATGTGTTTACCAAGGATGGCGAGTTGAAGGATCGATATGAGATTTAGGAGGCAGATGAGTGAAGTGCAAGAATTGCAGCCATAAAGTAATAATGGAAGGTCATAGGTCCATATACCTTCATGCTCCAGTAGATCCGATGGATTCTCGATTGTTTCTAGAGTGTCCAGTCTCTGGATGTACTTGTTCAAATCCAGAAATCATGGAGGTGAGATGATGAACAAGAAAGAACAGAAGGTTGTCGACTTGCGAAAGGCCCAACTAGCTGGCACGACCGTGTACATCGTCTTCGAGGTAGAGCGGGGGCCGAACAGTGCGACTATCCTGAAGATATGCACGGATGCCTCCGAGGCAGATCTCCTGAAGGAGAAGCTTGAGGCACACGCTCGCGCGACCCAGACTCCCCATGACCGGGAAATGCTCTACAAGGTGGGAATGTTCTATGATGTGGGCGAGTTCGTTGTGGGCGAGCCCACTCAGACTCTGAAGTCCCTTCTCAGGGTGATGGTTGAAGAGAAACCAGTTGAGTAGTCAGAGGTTCAAGACTATGCTTGATTTCGAGTTCGTGTTCTTTTAAATTATATTAGAAAATTGAGTTCGAGTACATAGGAGAAGGATGATAGATGAAGGCGTTAGCCTAAGGTGAAAAACAATGAAAGTTGATGTTGATGTGAAATATGGCTCACTTAATCTTCTCCCTGAGAATGAAGCAGAAGTGGAATTTCTCTATCAGTGGTGGATACATGGGGCATACCGTTCTCTTGGTGTTGGGGGGGTTGAGATTAGATATGTTTCACGTGGAACGAAGGATGGCAGCATTGGTTTGGCAATCGATTTGATTCATAAAACCATGCTAAAAGTTCGTCCTTTAGAATCAGAGGTGGAAAGTAATGGGGAGAGCGAAGCGTAAAGCAGACCGAGAGACTCGACGGAAGAAGATCCTCAGGGGAATGCCTGAGTGGAAGAGAAAGAAGATGGAACAGCATAATGCAGGCATTAAATCCGGCACTGATCCTGCTAGGTGGAGGGATCCGAAGACGGGAGAGAAGACGAAGAGTATAGTTCATAGTTCAACAGAGCGCTGAGAGGAGATGGGGTGTCCGTGAGGAATCCAAGGTGAGGACCTTTGCATATCTTCCAGTAAAGCTCTGAGGGATGAAGAATCATGGGTAGAGTATTAAAGTGGCTGAATGATCAACCCGTGTGGATCGGGCTGATAATTACGGGGGTTATAGCATTCATAATTAGCTTCGGCATCACAGCGATATTCAGATGGATAGCTGTGAGATACCTGTTGTAGGATTCATGGAGGTGAGAGTATGGACATACCAGAATTTGTAAGAAAAAAGATAGAAGAAGAATATCCAGAACTAGGTGAAGTGACAATAGAGTATCTTGCAGCTGCAAATCACCTAGGTGGGGTAAAGATGTTTCTCAATGAAAACGGGCTTCGGCCGAGATCTGGACTCATAACTCACGTAGGTAAGATTGAACGTGGCATCCTCTTTGGGATTACCATGAGGGGTCTTAGTGATCCTGAGGGTGCCTATGAGAGTTACAAAGAGGCACAGCATAAACCTGTGTTGTTGATATTCTAGAAGGTGGAAGTATGAAGGAGTTATTGAAGCATCTAGGTGCCAACTTTGACGAGATCGAAAGATCTGAAATCGCAGACAAAGAATTCCTTGAAACTCTGGATCGTAATATCTGTCAGGTATGCGGGAGTGTCGGTCAAGACCGTCGGACTCTGAGAATCTCTATGCTCTATCAGCTCAAAGAGATCAGTGATGTTTTTAAATACGACGAAGACAACAACAACTATCGAATCAACATGTGCAAAGGATGTAGGAGTACTCTAATGAGCCATCTTGGAACTTGGATCAAAGAGCGCGGGAGATTAGCTGTTCCTGGGCTTGATGATGATGCGATTATAGGATTCTCGTCTGCTGAAGAGATGATAGCGTATCGGGATGGAAAATAAATGCAAGTCTACGTTGACGAAGATATTCTCCTGGAAGTGTTAAAAGCCCGCTTCTGGGAGCAAGACTGGGGGGATTATGCACAGGAGTTAGATAGCCTGTATCATGATCTCCTTTTCCGTAATCCGGAACTTCAGGTACTGCTAGACAAGGCAGATGCTGAATTGGAAGAGTTCTTTAAATCCCAGGAGGTGACTGAATGAGTTTTGATGAAGATGAGATTAAAGAGATTATGGGAGTGGTTACTCTCCTATATAAGCCTGTAGTAAAAATCCTAGAGAACCTAGTTACAGCTATCAAAGACCCGAAATGGGCTGTAATGAACGCTATAAGCCATGCGACTTACTATAAGACCCTTAAGGACAATGGTATCAATGATACATTTGCAAGGGCGCTGACCAAGCTACACATGGTGAATGGTAAGTTCCTAGCCCTTGATATGCCAGGGCTGTCTAATATTCTCAGTAAGAAAGAGAAGAAAGAGGTCTCATAGGGTCTTCTAGATTAGAAAAAGATGTTGAGGAGGTGAGAGAATGGATAAAGTAAAATTCGTCATCCGAGATAGGACAGGGCATACCACACGGTTGGTTGATCCTGAGCAGGCAGACCATGCTGCCGATGAACTTAGGGATCAGGGGTATATGATCATCGTCAAGAAGAAGCTGATCCCTTATGGAGCTACTATTGCAGGAGCCAGCTCGGTGGAAGCTATTCCGTTACCAACCAGAGGGTAGACAGAGAGAAGGTTTAAACCTTTTTCTGCTATAGGCCTCATGGAGGTGAAACGTATGAGAAAACGAGATGTCATAGAAGAAGAAATTATCGTCGTCTTAAAAGAAGCCGGATTCAGTTGCGAGATTAAGGACGCCTGGGAGTACACTGATAGGTACTGGTTCCGGGCTGAAATTTCCCAGCTGAGGTTTCCCGAGTCCGAATCGGAGATGAATGTATGACAGTAACAACAGAGGAGTTTCGAGAGTTAATAAAACTCAGAGAGAGTCTGAAGTCAGAAGACGAAATACCTGATGAGGACTTGGGGTATAGTGTCATTAAGCCTTACAAAACTAAACCAGTCCAGGGTGGTACGGGGTTTCTATTCCTAAAGAGAATCAAGGAACGCCATCTTGCCGGCCGAGATTGGATACCAACGAATGCATTACATGATATTTACTTCTCATCATATGGTTCACATGTGAACCTCCTGATAAAGCTTGCTAAGAGCAAGTACTTAGAGACGAAACTTGAGAGAATCATCATTGATGTTGAGACAGATGAAGGAATGCTTCCTCAGTATAAGAACATCCGCCTGTGGAGACTGACAAAGAAAAGCCTGAAGTATCTTGAGAACTATGATCAGCCATTTGATGTGATGATAGAAAGAGTAAAGAGTAGAGCCATAGCCTATCTGGAGAAGAAAGGTGTCGAGTTTGAGATTTCATATCCCTATGATGGTCATGGAGTTGTTACTTTCAATGGTGATAGTTGGTACCAAGGAACTAAAGCACGTGTATTCCGCTTTAAGGACCTTGCAGAGAAGCCAAGTCGCTGGCAGAATTTCTATAATGTAGTACGATGGGGTCAGGGAGATACAGTCAGCAAGGAAGATGAAGCGAAGTTCGCAGAGGCCGAAGAGTGGCTGCAGGAGCGTTCTGATGTTAAGACTTCTATAGTGACACCGATAGGGACGGTCTCTGTGGATGGAGATGTCAGACAGAGTACTATGATGTTGAACGATAAGAGAATCTGTGTGGTACCAAGTCTACCAGTGCATCATGCAGATATCTATATCTGCCGGCTGTCATGGTTGAACTATGACCTGGATAATTTGATCAAACTCATTGTCCGTGAGCACGTCATGGTCGAGTGTCCCTCGTGTCATTCCGTAGCAAGATACGGAGGGGTGTTCCAGGAGGGTTGGATATTCTGTCCGATCTGTGGGGCGCCTATTGATGAGATGATAGAGGGTTATATTCTGAGGAGAGTAGTATGAGAACAATTCAGAGTAGCTCAAGGCTAGTTATGCCTAGGATGGACTATGTTAGAGTGTATCTTATTCAAGCAGCCCGATACTATCAGGAGATACGAGAATATCCTCCAGATGAAAGAGGCCAACGTATTCCTCGTATACATGCGTTGCTTGTTACTCTATATATCCTAAGGTCACAGCTGCTATCTGCTCTGATCTGTCCTATACATCAGAGAATGATTAGTCTAGAAGATAGAAAGAAGCAGTTCGACATGGCACGTAGGAGGGATCAGTGGTCATGACGAATGTAGTTCTCAATGGACAAGATATTACAAACTCTCTGGCCAAATTAGTCATCCACACTGGCACGAAGAATTCCGATGTGGTTATACTCAAGCTCAGATACTTCGATGGCAGAGTTGATACAAAGGTCCTTGTCCCTCAGGAGTTAGAGGCTAATCATAAGATCATACGGAGGTGACAGTATGACAGAGAAAATAATGCTTTCCGAAGAAGATTGCAATGAACTTATTGAGCTGTATAATACTGCTCAGACCACACCAGTTGTTCTTCTCTTCGGCAAATATGACCTCGTCAAAGAGGCATGGGACGCTGTGAGAGATAAGATGAATAATCTCGGAGAGAAGTACGGGTATGATTCAAAAACAGCGGTTGTTAATCGAGAAACTAGGGAGGTGACAGTATGACAGAAAGAGTAGAACCCATCATAGCCTTCGGGAGGACGGTGACTTTGAATAATCTCAGAGTAGTTCTCCCGAGGATGACATACGGAGATCCTAAGTGCATCTCAGTTAATGCAACTGGATTCTCTATAGGAGTCCATTACCAGAAGACTTACTTCCAAAGTGGAAGGATGGAAGTTATGGTAGATGAGGAGCAGAAGATTATTGTCTTCTCACCATCAGATGATCCTAGACATTATTCATCCAGGTCTGGCCTTCTTCTCCTGAAGAGGCACTTTGATATACCTCGTGGGAAGTACAGAGCCGAGTGGATTGAGGGTCATAAGTTCCTCGTGGTGGATCTTAACGAGAGGGTTGATGTTTGATAGAGCCATCAATGCAAGATGAACTCAGCCGTGTAGCTGGGCTCATCGAGCTTCGGAATAGATACGGGCCGCCCAATGATGATGCAATGAGGACAGAGAACGAAGGCCACTGGGAGGATCCAGTCTTTGTCTATCAACCCGCGATACGCTTTAGTGATCATGCTGGAAGAGATATAACTTATTCAGTTGATATGTCACTCCCAAGATCATTTGCCATGCCAGCGTATCAGTTTACAAATCCAGATGTATGGGTCCATGAATTTATCGAATATACATTTACCTCCCTCTTGCAGGAACAACGGAAGCCTAGTTATCTGTTCAATATGCCCATTCCACACTTGATGGCCTCATTAGTAACAGACTCTGGGTACCATAAAGAGGGCGAGGATGTCGTGATACAGCTGACTCCTGATGAGTTTTGGGTGCAAGTTAAAGATTATATTCGAAGGCAGAAAGAGGTGAAATCATGATGTATGTTTGTAACTCTAAGGCCAAGCTGCCGGATTGGACCTGTCCTGATATGACTGAGGATGGCAGTTGCGGTAAGCCTGGGATTACTTGTATTTATCGAGGGGAGGTGAGTAAATGAGTTTTGTTGAAAAGACTTTCGAAAGACAGCTTGAGCGAACTTTGAAAGATGTAATTGATCATGCAAAGCAGGGCTTAACAAACCCAGAAAAGGGACAATTACTTGTTCTCATCGCGAAAGGGATGATGGTTGATCCAGATAGCCTTGTCACGGCCTCACTTGATTGGAGGTGATTGATTAATGGATTTAGGGTCGTTCATTCTTGGATTGGTAGCTGGTTGGTTACTTGCCGCCATCCGAGTATGGACACAAAAGAGGAGGATGAGAGAGTGAAAGATCCGATATTGGTCATCTTCATGAGGACAGACCTCAACATGAGTAGAGGGAAGATTGCTGTCCAGGCTGGACATGCAGTTGCTCTGACTATGGTTAATACTCCTGTTGACGTTGTTGAACAATGGATGTTAAACAATCAAGTTAAGATCGTTCTAGCTGTTAACACAATGAAAGAGTTAAGACAATTAGCTGTTACAGCAACTTCTAACAAAATTCCCTTTGTCTTCGTTAAAGACGCAGGAAGGACAGAAGTTGATCCAGGTGCTACTACATGTCTTGTCCTTGGTATATCTCCGAGGAATAGGCTCCAGAAGATCATAAGTGGATGGAAGGCATTGAAATGAAACTGATTAAATTCTTAATTCCTATATCCTTGGGGGCTCTTGGTGGGTCTGCCCTTGGGCTCTTTACGAATTATACCGGGGCAATCATAGGAGCAATTTTAGGGGCTTTGATGCTTGGTTATATAGAATATCGTTCACAATGTCATCAAAGTGACGATATATGACATTCAAGTGTGGGAGGTTGAACAATGAGTGATAGTGTAATTAGAAAGGTAAAGATCCTACGGGGAAGAGCGAAGGCTGAAGCTGAGAGACAGGGACTAGATCCTGATGACTTGGTGATAGTTACTACGTCTATAGTCGATGGCTTCCCTGAGTATCACCTTGAGAAGGTCATTGGTGATCCAGTTGCGTATCTTCTCAATCAGATAATAGAGGAATGATAAGAAGAAATGATAGAAAAGAGAATCTGTTTTTCAATCTGGTATCCAAGGTTCAGGAATCCTCTATTGATTCCACAATATATCAAGGCATATAGGAATCTTAGTCAACCCCAATGGGGTGACCTAAACAAGAAAATTGGAATCTGGAAAGCGATAAAGATGTGGTGGATAATTGAGGACTCATAGTTCAAACAGGACAGTGAGAAAAGATGGATGAGATCTACCTACCGTTGGAGAAGTTCGTTGGTGAGCCTCTGAGTCAGGACCTAATGGATAACATTAGGCCTAAGGAGAAGGATGGCATGTATTTGTATACTTATACGAATAAAGTCATCGTACCAAGGGACCATCCTGTTATCATGAAGTGCCGAGGGCTGGTGTTGGATATCAATGGGAAAGTGTTGAATTATCCCTTTGATAGATTCTTCAATCCTCATGAGAAGGAGTGTGGAGATATTGACTGGGAGACAGCGCAGGTCCAGGAGAAGTTGGATGATTCTTTGATTTGTGTCTTCTGGTATAATGACGCCTGGCAGATTACCACTCGTGGGAGTTTCTATCCTAATCCAAATGCTACGGTGGACTTTGAACAGTTGTTCAGAGGGCACTTTGATATGTTTAGCCGTCTGTGTGATAAGTACTGTTACATGTTTGGTCTTGTGACAGAGCACAATAGGATTGTAACTTGGTATGACGAAGAGTTCGTGGCTCTGCTGGGGATAAGGAATCTTACTACCCTGCAGGAACGTCCATATACTTTAGTTAGTATAATGGCAAAGATACTTAATGTCAGAAGTCCAAGGATGTATCAAGCAAAGAACCTCGAGGAGTGCCGGAAACTCTTTGCAAGTCTCAAGGATGACGAGGAGGGCTTCGTTGCTGTGGATATGGATTCTAAGAGGATTAAACTCAAGCAGGACAGTTACCTAGCATTATCCAAGATCAAGATGCTGAAGGACGATGATATTCTAGATTACGTCCGAGGTCTCATTGAACTCGATGCAGAGCTCCTGCAGAAGGATAAAGAGATTGTACTCCGTATGGGAGAGATTGAGTCTGAGTGGAAGGAGTTCCTAGAGATTTTCCAGATGATCTTCGATGGTCTGGATAAGGACAGTCGGAAGGCCTTTGCTCTAGAGGCTATAACTTATCCCTTCCAGAAGTTCCTCTTTCAGAAGTTAGATGGAAGAGACATTAGGAAAGTGAAGTTGAGTTACGATGAGTTGGAGAAGTGGGTGAGACCATATGCAAGTCCTGATTAAATGCCCTGAGTGTGGGTCGTCGAATGTTAAGCCTTACTCATCCTTTGAGCGTCCTGATCATAATGTAAGATGCCATAGTTGTGATTACACATGGAGGTGGTAGAATGAATGAAATTGAAACATGGGCTTATATAGATGATGGTGGTAATGTAGCGTTATTTGGCAGTGAACCACATGTATGTCCTGACGAAGTACACCTCAAGAAGGTATATGTAGCTGAATGGCCTTTCGCTATGGAAGAAGAAAATTTAGCAGCAACTGAAAGGACTATTGGAACCTATTGGACTATCCCTGCTGATCATGAGATAGCCAAGTACGTAGTAGAGCACGGAGTAGAGGTGGGAAGATGATACTGGATAGGCTCGTAGAGAAGAAGGACCTCTTCATCTACATCGACCAACGGATACTCCGTCTGTCGTTAGCAGGGCAGAAACTCGGTGAGATGCTTCGTGATCCAGAAGTATCTAATAAGCAAAAGAAAGGACTCATGCGAGGGCAGATGAAGCTTCATGGTAGGAACAGAGAGCTTAGGTATCTTAAGAGGATTCTTGGTGGGGGAAAGCTCAGGAGCATATCAAAGGAAATGTGGAAGTTAAATTTTGAGGATGGATTGATAGGATGCGAGTGATAGTAAACCTAGTAGATGAGACTGCAGAGATTATCTTCCGTCCGATTTGTAAGAACTGCGGGGCACAGTTGAAGGCTACAGGACATACTAAGATTCCTGGAAGGAAGTATCAGGATGTGTCCTTGGAGTGCCCTGGCTGTGGAGGAATGGCGGAGATTAGAGAGGACCGTCTGCAGAGGGTTATTAGTTTGAATAAGGAGTTTCAAGTTCAGATGAGTATTGGAGTGGTGTAAAATGGAGAGAATACCAAGTCTTCTCAAGCGTTTCCAAGAAGCAGAGAGAACTGGACGGAAGATTTGCTTCCGGAGGGAGTACTTGCTGCGCAATGCATATCACCGGTATCCAGATACGTATGTCTGGTGTCGGAGATTCTGTGAGCATTATGACCTTTGTAGACTTGAGGAAGATGTGGAGGTGGTAGAAGGTGAGTGAACAATTTGATTGGCTTTGGAAGAGACTAACTGAGAACCGGAGGGATGCGATCTGGGGAGTAATTCTAGTTGCTCTCTGCTTCTGGTTTACAGCATCTGTTGAGACTATTATGGGAACTGCTGTATTAACAAACATACCTGCTTGGGCAATAATACCAGTTATAACAATCGTTATGATTGGTTTCCTTGTCTCAATATTCGGAGTAATAGCTGCGCTAGCCTGTGTAGCTGTGGCACTAGGGAAGAAGGAAGAATGAAGTGGTGGCTGACAGGGGATCACCATTTCCAACACTTCAACATCATTGAGTATTGCAAGAGACCTTTCAAGAGTCTAGAGCACATGGACAGAGAGATGCTTCGACGATGGAACTCTAGAGTCAAAGAGGAAGATAGAGTTCTCTACTTGGGAGATTTCTCATTCGGAGATCCTGAAGAGTATATCGAACAGCTTAACGGAGATATTGTATTCATCAAAGGAAGCCATGATAGTAGGATAAATACCATCCTGCGAGCATGTGTGATCAATTACGGTGGCATAGACTTCCATTGCTCTCATGTACCTGAGAGTAAGTTTAAGTTCAACCTCTGTGGGCACGTTCATGAGAAGTGGAAGATAAAGAGAGTGGGTCCTAGGGTGATAGTTAATGTTGGAGTTGATCAGTGGGATTTTTATCCTGTTGACATCAGTGAGATATTGGCGTTTCTTGCAAAGGAAGGAGTGAGAGTGGGGAAGGAGGTGGATGAATGAAGTTTGAAAGTGAAGAGCAGTTGATGCTGAGTCTCAAGGAACAGATAGTGTCGTTTAAATCACTTGATTCTCTGGACTTAGTACCCCATCAGGTCATGAGTCATGGGTTCATGGAGTGGACTGTGATGCTGTGTGAGACTTTCCCATCTCTAGCCTGGAGGGGACAGTCCCGTGAAGGGGAGGATGACGAGTGGTTTGAAGACTACATGGGAGTTCTTTTCAAGAGGTTCTGGATTAGACTGATGAGAGAGAAGATGGGATTGGGAGCCAAACAGAAGGGATACCTCTTGATAGAGGGCTGGAAGGAGTTCTTGAGAGATTGAGAAGATTAATCTTGGAGGTGAGTATATGAGTGATTACTTAGTAATTGCTGTTGAAGGAGAGGTTGAGAAAAGGGGTACAAGTAACCTTTTTGATGCTGTTGATCTCATTAAGAGATTCCAGAAAGCTGGAAAAACAGTATACGTTGCTCACGGAGTTCTTTCAGATGGTGATGAGTTCATTAAACGTGTGAAGCGATTATATCGATGAGGAGGTGGTATGATGGTTTTGAAAATGCGATTTGAGAATCCAAGGATAGAGCCACCTTATGTGAAGGAGCTTGAGTCTAGGGAATGCTATGAGTGCAGTAGTATCCATGTTTGTAAACATAAGCAACGGTTGGAAGATATGCTTAGAACACTACCTACTCATAACATGGATATGGGTATAGTGCGTGCTTGGTTCTTCAGTTGGGCAGTGTTCTGTCCGTACTTTAAGCTTGAGGAGGAAGGAGAGGAATGACAGAAGCAATTGAGTTCACAAGACAGTGGTTGACAGAGCATTATGCCTCATGGGTAGAGGCAGCTAGGGAAGATGAAGAAGAGCTGGAAGAAGTCTATGGAAAGGAGCGTTGGGAAGAAGCTACGTTGAAGGAAATGTGTCAAGAGCTTCATCAGATAATATATGATGAACTAGATGAAGGTATAATAGAGTTAGCGAAGTACTTCACAAAGCTTGGCAGGAAAGAAGGGAGCGAAGAAGTCGTTGAGATGTTTGGTTCTACTGAGGAGCACTCACATTAGGAGGAAGAAGAGTGAAGGCACATCCGAGTAGAGGAGCCATCCGACTGGCGGCTGAGACTGACGCTGATGTTGGTATGATCCGTGAGCTCTGGGAGACGAGAGCGACGTATAAGATTCTATACGCCCCTCATCCAGGCCCGAAGACAAACAAGAAGGGATCTAAGGGACTGATTGAGGTTATACTCCATGAGGTAGATAAAGATGTATCCGACGATTGAAGAGCAGATAGATATTGTTGCTAGAATCAAAAAGAAGGTTAATATAGATCATAATGGAAAGGTGATTTATATTACCATCTCTGGGTCACATTTGTATGGATTCACATCGAGGGACTCAGACGTAGATTATCGAGGGACGTATATTGCAGGAACGGAGAATTTCCTAGGCCTCCATAGGCAGCGAGATGTCATCAACATGAAGCCAGATATTGTGATGTTCGAACTTGCAAAGGAGATAAATCTAGCTATCACAGGGAATTGCAATGTCCTAGAGCATATTAATGCTGAACCGATATATCGAACTGCCGAGAGTTTGGAACTCAAGCAGATGGTGAATAATACCTTTGGTAAGAGGGGGTTATATAAGTCTTATCGAGGAATGGCTGAGTTTAATTATAAGAAGTTCATTCTCAGGGGGAAGAAGAGCTATAAGAAATATCTCTATGTCTTCCGAGGGTTGATGGCAGGAACATACGCCCTTCAGACAGGGAGGATTCAACCGAATATTGTAGAGTTGAATAAGTATTTCAAGATTCCCCTTGTGAAGGAATTGGTTGAGTACAAGATAGCTGGTACAGAAAATGAAGAGGTGTCTGATCTAGTTGACTCAGGAGAGTTGGATGCTATCATTCCTCCATTATTTGAAAGAATTGATAAGGCGTATAATAGGTGTAAGATTCAGCCGGATCCTGATGAGGACGGGATGATGGAGATTAATAAGTGGCTTATTGATCGGAGGTTGGCTTTAGTTGCTTGAGTTTGTCAGTGTGTCTGCAAAGATTGAAGGGAATAAAGTTACAATCGACACTAGGTTGATTGCGAAGACTATTGACCAACGGAAGCTCCTCAAGCCTCCTTGGTGGGTGGTAGGGTCGGCGGCCTTTTTGTTTGAGATACAAGGAGAACTCTGTGTGGCCTTAGTGCAAAGAACCCACAATACCTCGCATCCATGTCGATGGGCGTTGATCCCTGCAGGAGTGGCGGATAGTGTGTATGAGCTCCATCATCCTAGTGTTGTTGTAGGACGAGAGGCAGTAGAAGAGTTAGTAATACTTAAGGATAATGACCTTATATCTCCCTTTAGTATCTCAGACATGCTGTCTACAAACCGGATTGAGATTTATGATAAAGCTGTAGACAAAACGTATTATGACACTGGGGACATATATATTCATGGAAACATGGCCTTCTTCTGCATGATGTTTAGAGTGAAGGCAGATGTTTCTGGGCTCATCCTGGCTGATGGTGAGGAGAGCTATCTTAGAAGGACTCCTCTGGAAAGAATGATAGCTCTGGTACCTATAGATCAGTTGACAGGCTTTGTCACACCGGTGAAGATGTATAAATATGAACAGGAGATTGAGCCCCGGGAGATTGGGTTGACCTCCTTTGAGACACCGACGTTGGAGTGGTTCAGAGGAGTGGCTGGAAATATATAGATGTTGCTATTGTAATGATCCTGTGGGCATTACAGAGCATATGAGAGTTCAAAAGAAGTATGGTGTGTTCCGTGAGTATGGGATTGATATTCCTGATGATTGCTTTAATCCAAATGGTGCTGCTGTTGTCTGTGAGAATTGTATTCAGGATGTAGAGATTGAGATTGAGAGTTAATGGAGGTGAGAAGATGGAATCGTTAAATCATAAAGAGTTTAGTCTGAACTTGATTAAGAGCATAATCAATGACCTTGTGACAACAGAGTGTCTTGTTTCGAACATTGAATACTCTGGTAATCTACTTATAATTACAGTTACTGCCTGTGGTGCCTATACTAAGATTGAGTCTGGGATGTATAAGAGGATTCTACAAAAAGTTAGAGCATACACTCCATATGTTGAATATATGGAAGTTCCATGGAAGGCTGGTAATATCAAGGGGAACACTTCTGTTGAGTTTATATTTACACTCACAGCGACTAGTCTGAAAGAGTTCTTTGAGGAGGAAGAATAATGGAAACTAAAATAGTTAAGTGTCCAGTATGTGGACATGAAACAGAAGTGACCCAGAAGACCCGCAGGAAGTACTGTAGACTCTGTGGAAGACTCATGGAGGTGATAATGTGATAGGTAGAGTATTCCCATTCCCTCTCCTTCAATGGAGATCCCCAGACTTGAGCAGGGGATATAATGGGAATATTAGGAATACCTGTAGAGATTCTAGGTGCAATCGTAGTAGTACTATTCGTAGGAATCTATTACTTTATGATTGCAGACAGACCAGCTAGATCAAGGTCGTTCCGGAGCAGACACCAAACAGAACCAACAAACATCTTTGGCAACAATCCCTTCATACCTGACTGGATGGAGGAGAGCCCTGGGAAAGCAGTAGCAATCATAGTGATAGTACTATTTATACTATTGACAGCACTTAACTGTGTACATATAGTAGAACCAGGATACAGAGGCGTACTGATAACAATGGGCACAGTCACAGAAAGGAACTTCGATGAAGGCATGCAATTCAAGACACCGTACTTCTCACGAATGGTAGACATGAAGGTGACATTGGAGAAAGAAGAAGTCACAGAGAGCGCTGCGTCGAGTGACCTGCAAGAGGTCATGACAACACTAACAGTGCACTTTAACGTCAATCCTAACAGTGCTTGGCAGATGTATCGGAACATGCGGAAGAATTATCATAGCTTACTGCTAAAGCCAATTATACAAGAGGACCTAAAAGCTACCACCGCACAATTCTCAGCTGAAGAACTGATAAAGTCACGGAGTCTCCTTGTGATGAAGCTAAAGGATAAGCTTAGTCACTCATTGGAGCCTTATGGCATCGAGATACAGACAGTGAACTTTGTGGATTTCCAGTTTACTGAGGGATTCATGAATGCTATTGAAGCCAAAGTTACAGCAGAACAGGCAGCACTAGAGGCACAGAATTACTTGGAGCAAGTGAAGTATGAAGCACAACAGAAGGTTATCAATGCAAACGCTGAGAAGAACGCAACAATCATCAGAGCAGAAGGTGCCGCTAGGCAGAAGGTTATTGCAGCAGAAGCAAGTGCACTACAAATTGTCCTTGAGGCAAACGCAACATCACAGGCAATGAGGTTGATCACCAGCCAGATGACACCGGAGTACCAGAGATACTTGTACTTGCAAAGTTGGGATGGCGAGCTGCCAGATACACTAGTCGGACCGCTGGAAGAGCTGGGACTGATTATAGACCTAGATGACTAACCCCCCTTTTTTTTATTATCAATGAGGTGAGAGAGTAAATGGATGCAGAACTAAAAAGAATGCTAACAGAGCAGCGTGCAGATCCTAATTACCTACTCTGTCGTCATGGAGAGAAGGACTGGAATGGAGGAGATCCGGAGTGTGCCTTTGATAAGGAAGGTAAGTTCCGAGAGGACAACTGGAATTGTTTCCTCATGAGCAAGGTGCGCTGCCTGATGGGTCAGAGATGGTTTGGATCCCGAGAGGATACTATGCCTGGGTATTTCTGGTGGGATGAGGATCAGAACTACGGAGTACTTTATATCCGATCATGGATAAACAGGAAGGAGATTGATTCTTATCTTAATGGTGCCTTTGTGCTTCTTGATTGGTATAAGTCAAGAGGTAGGACGGAGAGCTTTAGGATTCTTCAAGGGGATACAATTCGCCAGGGCACTGAAGAAGATGCACAGGAGATTGTCAGATTGTATACTGAGACGATTGCGAAGGCGTATGAGGATGATGAGGAGGAGGAAGAGATGCCAGTTGATGATGTTAAGCTTTTCATGGGTATGCTGATGGATCTTCCACTGGAGGAGAAGAAGAGGCTCGCCGAGAGACTGAATGAGGTTATAGAGACTGGAGGTGACTAAATGAAGGTTATATTAGATTTTCAAAGCCTTAGAGAGGATCCTGACCTTTCAGAACACTTAGAAGCCATGATGGATTTTGCTAAGGAGGCAAAGGGATTCGTGTTCTTCGTTGACGTAGGAGGGAAGGCAGGGATGCAGGTCTACATGATTAACAACTCGGGACTAATGAAGATGATTACAATGATTGAAGAACAAAATCCAGGACTTGCACAGATGAGAGAGATGATGGACATGATGAAGAAGTTTCGTGGAGGTGAGTGAATGAGTGAATGGAAATGCGGAGGATGCGGGATAGTTTATAACCATGAACAACACATGGCCCTCGACAAGGTCCAGGTAGTTGCCGATGACCCGGATCCCATGAAGAACTACGGGTATACAGCAGTATGCCCCTGTGGATATCGATTCCATCTGGACAAATGGTTCATGAGGTCCTCAGGGATAATTTACCATCAGATGACAATCTTCCACAACTTGTTCCATGCTATCAGCTTTGGGAAATTTTGTAAGCCGAAGGAAATAAAAGTAGACATCAGTACAGTTGACCTGGAGTTGAATCATCAACATTTTAGCGGAGACCCTCTGTACTATGAGTCAATGATCTTCCCAAAGAGAGAGGGTGGAACAATTGAGTCCTGGTATCAGGAGAGATTTACAGACAAGATAGCTGCTGAAGTAAGACATCACACTCTTAGGTTCTTCCTTAAGAGCGGCAGATATCTCATTACATACAGATGGGATGAATATCATCGAAAGTTTGTATGGATGCTTGATCTCTCTAAGGAACATAAACGAATTATTCCGAAGACAACTTTACAGGCAGAGATAGCCACTGAGAGAGAGGATTCTACTTTTGCACAGCAGCAGGCACTTAGACAAACACCAGCAGCGAGGAAACAACGTGAAGAGATGAAAAAGGTTATTGAGGGATTAAAGAGAATTGCTGAGGAGGTGGAAGAGTGAAAGAGAATGTTACCATCCATGCTGTGATGGACGACGGAGTTCCAATGATGTTCGGTGTCCTAGAGAAGCAAGGAGTAGATGTCTCAAAGTGTTTCATCTGCGAGGGATCTATTGTTGCTACTGAAAGAGGGTCAAGATACCTCTCGGAGACTTTGTCTCGGTGGTGGGCGAGGGTTAAAGGTAGAGATAAGAAGTTCTGGGACTGGAACATCGGGGCGTTCTATCATCTGGGAGTTGTCTGTGATGAGATGCAATGTTTTAGCAAATTACTCGATATCAATCGGGCAGATGATCTACTGAAGCGTCTCATGGATACTCATGGGAAGTCCAGAGAAGATGCCATCATCTGGATGAAGGAGCTAGGGTATGATACGTCCCTCCTGGAGGAAGAGTAGTGGAGATAAATGCCTGGGAGTTACCGTTTCGATCACCATCCCTAAATAAGAGTAGAGAGCATACTAGAGCATCTACTATAGCTCTAGGATTTCCCGATGATCTAACTGTTTGTCTAAATGCTGATGGCCAATATGGGGAGCGTTGGGAGGAGCTTGGTGATGTAGAGCTCCGATGTGAAGCCATCATAGTACATGAGTTCATACATATGCTCATACTTCAGTTAGAGGGGGGTGTGGCGCACTGGTGCTTGGATGGTAATGGCTATGCTCCTATTGATAATTGGATTAATGACTACGCTATAAGTCGTCCAGTTGGAGTGACTTATCCTGGTCATAGGGGATTTTGGAGGACAGAGTGGTAGGAGGTGGAAGTATGAAGTATAAAGTTTCCTTTGTGATTGATGGTGATATGCTAGCAGATAATATGCCCCTGGATGAAGAGAATATCAAACTTGCAATTGAACGGGATTTTGATATTAGTTCTCTTACCTACTGGGGGAACAGGGATATTGATACTGTAGTTTCGGAACTAGAAATCGTGGAGATGGATGAATGAGTATAGAAGATAGAGAGAAGATCGACATAACCTACCATCTCTTTGCCTGTAATTCAATAGGTGAAGTGGCCACAGGGACATTTGGTGCCATGGATGCTAAGAGTGCCGTTGAGGAGCTCATGAAATGGGTAATCCCAGCTTTGATTGCAGAGCTAGAAGAGTATCCTTCTAATATGGTTAGTCTCATCATAGATGCAAGTGAGACTGAACACTCAGGAGGAATGTTGATACATCCTTCACACATGGAACTTCCATTGAAGATAACATGTGGGAGACGGGGATGTGAGACAAAGCTAGGAAGTCTTGGTATATATGGTGCAGAACTTAAGTGTCCTAAATGTGACCTTGTTCATGTGATCTATGAGGGGAAGGAGCCAAATGGAGTTATTTAAATCTCTCCTGTGGATGGTTATTGATATCATAGTAGTTATCGTTTGCATTGGAGGAATTGTGTTGGTGAAGGAGTATTTCGATCGTCGTGATCTACAACGGAGATTGAAGAAGGAGAGGGAGGTGGAAAGATGAGAGGAACAATAATACGAATCTGGCCTGTCATGCAATGCCCAGAGTGTGAGGGACTTAAGCCTGGAGGCGATCGTAGGCCTGGAGTGGATGACCTACGGGAGGAGTTCTTCTGGAAGTGTGACTGTGGATGGAGAGGGCTGAGTAAGGCAGTGAGTTGGCAAGCTGAATTGAAAGATATGGTAGATGATGCAATAACACAGATTCAGCTGTATAACTTAGAGAGAACAGTTATGCTTTCTGCTGGAGATAGGATTGTGAAGAGGTATTTGATTAATGATAGTAAAGATGCCTTTGGTGAAGGATTTACTTCATCTTGGGAAGTAGAGGAGTATTAGGAGGTGGATAGATGACTAAAGTAATATTAGACTTCCAGAGTCTTGGTGACACAGAGGAGATTGGCATACATCTGCAGCACTTAGTAGATTGCGCTAAAGATATAACAGGCTTTGTGTTCCTTGGAACTTGCAAGGACGGCAGTGGAGTTCAGTTACTCTGTAGTATTAATTCTATGGAGATAGCTGCGCTGTTTGAGAGAACTGAAGAGGCACATCCTGAGATTAAGATGCTAAGGATGATACAAGGATTCATGGGAGGTGGAATGCGTGGAAGACGTGGAATGTCTGGAATATAAACCAGGAAGGATCTATAGGTTAAGTGCACCAAGTGACGGACAAGGGCAAGATGGAGTTATAGCTAGGTATCCTGTGGGCTTGCCGGTTATGTTGGTTGAGAAATCACATGATTTATTCATAGTCAGAGAACCTCATGGGAAGTTAACTAGCTTCCCTCTCCGTATGGTCTGGAGGATGGGGGAGGATGTTGATATCTTTGAAGAGGGTGTAAAGGGAGATGGAGAGCTGCTCCTTCAGGAATTCCCTTCGGAAGAGGATGCAGAAAGGATATGGGGCTTGTATGTTAACCCTGAACAGAACCGTCACTATGTTGACAACTTACGGCAAGAAATGAAAGACACTGTGTACTCAGACTGGGAGTGCGGCCATAGTGCACAAGGAATTAGTCATATCTTATCAGTTGCAAGGCTTCTATTAACCATAGGAGACTATGAACCAGTATACTCTCAGGAGGTTACTAATGCTATATGTGACATTGCTCTTCTTATCTTTGAAGGAGACATGCCTGGCTGGTGTGAAGAGGTGTCCCCTGATGAAGCAGAGCAGGTAGCATATCATGTAGTTAATACAATCTTACAGCTTATGGATCATAGTTACTTTGTAAAAACTAGAGGCACTTGGGATTTGAAAGATAGAGCGTTTAATCTACCAGGGAGATGAGGTAATGGATAAAGAAATAGAAATACTAACAGATCAAATCAAAGGCCATCTGGTCCCTGAGCTCCCACTGTTCTTAAATAAACTAGATGAAGTATTCAGTACGATGCTTGGGAGGGAGAAGTACTACAAACTAATCTTAGGCGATCTAAAGAATTCAATAGCATGTGACTTAGTTGAAGCCGCACTAGGAGTGCAGGTGAATGTGATAAAGGAAGACTGGGAACTGGTGAATTTGTATTTGTCGCTGTTAGCAGACAATGCACAGCAGTTACTTGGTGAGATGACCAAGGAGGTGAGTATATGAAAGTGAAAGATTTTAACCCTAATGAGTTTATAGCGGAGAAGCGTGAAGGATTTGCACAGCAAGAGAAGATGTTACATAAGTTATACCCATTGGTACTGGCAGCTGCACCTGAGGCAGAGATAACTGTAAGATGGTATGGTCTATCACAACACTTGGAGATTGGCCTTTACGGAAAAGAAGAGCTCAAAGATACACCAATCAAATTAGCCGAACAGGGAATTGAACTGTCAAAGATATTTAGACCTGAACAAGGGCAGTTTGACTATGGCTACTCTGAAGGTATTGGCATGATTGAGTTTAGATCTTTACCACCGAATTGCAAGATAGTGAAGAAGACTAAGGAAGTTCCAGCGAGTAAGAGGTACATGAAGACCTACTACGAGGTTAAGTGTGATGAACCAAAGGAGGAAGAGGAGGTGAGTGAATGACTGAAGAGTTTAAATGTGCACAGGATGTTAGAGAGGAAGAACTCCTAAAGGAAGGTTATGTCAAAGCAGACAAGGTGTTCTATAGGATAGGAAGGACGATCTTTGTTGTTGACACTCTGCAGAAGGACTACTCAGAGGACGAGGCATTGGAGACCCCAGTGGGTGTAGCAGCTAGACTGAATAATCCAGATACAGAGTTCGCCAAGGCTGATCTTAAAATACTACAGGAGTTGTTTGGTTCAACAGGATATCTCAGGATTGCTGTTGAGGGAGATGAAGACTGTGGTTTTGCAGGAACCAGTGAGATACTTCTAACGGGGTATAGAGCTGGCCTTGATGATGTCATTGTGAATGGGAAGCTGTTAAAGACAGTACATAATTCCCAGGAGGATATCATGAGGAACTTTGCTGCAGACCTTGAGTGGCTAAAGTGGAGAGCTATGGTGCCTGACTGGGAGACTTATGAAGGTGTAGGATATCGTATGAAGAAGTCTCCTGAGTTAAAGAAGCGAGTTCTTGATCTTGCCAAAGAGGTTAGAGATCTAGCAGATGTTCTTGAACATGCTGATGACATGCCTGATTGGGTGAAGGAGAAGTTTAAGAGGTGAGTAAATGGCAGTAAAAGGAATGTCTGATATTCCTGGAGAGGTAGTTGAGCTCTTTAAGGATACTTATCCTCATGCTGGTAGTCGACTTGAGTTTGCAACCCATATTCCCAGAGGCGAAGTCATAAAGTGGAGGATGCTTCTGAAGGCCTTCTATGATGGATATAGAATTGGCAAGGAGGTGGAAGATTGAAACATAGAATTAGTACCCCCTTAGAGATAACAAAGTCCAATGGAGGCCGTAAGGGCTTCTTTGAAGCTGACGGTACGAGGTATACTGCTTGGGCGTATAGAGTCCAGGACTTCAAGCTTGGTAAGGTTGGCTATATTACAGATGGCTGGTTGGTCATCTGTGGGCTGACTAGATTAGCATATCTATTCCAGAAGGCAGGAGTCCTCCATTGGTCATACATAATGGAGAAGTTTAGACTCAATCAGATCGACGCTGAGAACGTAGCATATGTTATTGGGAATTTGATTGGCCGAGAGATTGCAGACTATGAGGAGGAGTGGGATATTGAGTAACAGGATTAAGTTTCTTGTCTCGATAGATAGAGAACACTTTGATGCGTCTAAGCAAGAAGCCATTGGAGATGAGACTATGCCGAATTGGTCAGATGTACGTTACTTCAAAAGATACTTTCTAGAACAACTCTCTTGGGAACACGTATTCGATGTTGAGGAGGTGAGAATATGGGTGAAATAGATATCAAAGTTATCTCGGAATGGTGGGATGCTCTAGATGAAGAAGGAAAGGCAGAAGCAATGCTTGTGCTGGACATTCTATCAGACAATGAGTCCTCTAGGCATGCCTGGCTGCAGATGATGGTGAACTACTTCGGAGCTAGGTTTGTCCGATCATTCGTCAGGATAAAGCAAGGGAAGAGTATGGTATAGGAGGTGGGAGAATGACTAAATGGGAAGTAAACGTTAAGGCAGCAATTGGAACTCTGACAGCACAGATAAATGAACTGAAGGACCTAAGGGACGGAAAGATAACAGTAGGTAAGACTTACCAGCAGTGCAAAATCTGTAAGGCTATTGTACACAAGGTAGGTAATGACTACGGGCAGGCTGGCTATTGCAGTGAGTGCTGGAAGGAGAAGGGCGAGAAGGAACAGAAGAAGACATGGGAGCCATTGATAGGGGCAACACTGAAGTCCTTTGAGATTGAGCTAGACGACTACTCTATGGATCAGCCTAGGTTGACAAAGCTTGTCTTTGAGAAAGACGGCAAGGAGACAGTTGTCCGAGCTGAGAAGATTAGACATATGATACTTTAGGAGATGAGATAATGGGAACTAAAATGACAGATCAAGAGATTGAGGAGTACATTGAGGAAGTATATCCGAAGGTTAAGGATCTTGTTGGTCTAGCTAGTATGACTAAGGATCAGTGGATTGTACAGGCCATTAGGCGAGCTCCGAAGCTATTCATGCGATGTGAGAATTGCAGGGTTTGGCCTTGTGAGTCTACTGAGAGCTTGAAGGGAGAGTGGGATATGTTCCTTAAGGTCTGGTATGAGCATGGATGCAATTGTCATCTGTTTGATCCTAAGGAAGGAGCTAAGTAGGAGGTGGAAGAATGTTAGAAGGAACAAGTTTGACATCAAACGACATGAAGACCTTGAGGAACACTGCTGGCGAGACTATACATGATGTTATCATGGTGGAGTCACAAGTTACTCGTATGGATGACTATGACCACTGGAACAAGCTGATTGTCTTTGAGAGTGGCTATAGTCTTGAGATTGCAGACAAAGGGTCATACTGGGTGAATAGGCCTGCTGATACAAAGAATCTAGTTCAAAGAGAGCTTGACCGTCGGAAGAAGCTGACTGATCATGTTGCTCAGGCAGAGCATGCCATCGAGATCTTTGGGAGTCTGTAGGAAATGGTACGCAACAAGACATATACTTTAACAAAGAGGCTTTATGCCTCTATGAGGACTCGTTATGGTGACGAGTATAGGTGTTCTAGGTGTGATGGTATGTTCCGACTGAATGATACAGTAGTGCCTAAGTCTAGGAAACGTAAATGTGTTAGATGGTTTCATGAGGAGTGTTTTGAGAGTCTGTTACTATAGGAGGTGGATGAATGAGGATCTGGATAGTACCTGGAGAGAGATGGCGGAAGTGGGTGATAGAGTTAGATGATGTCGAAGGAGAGTTGATTAGGCTGCTTTATCCCCTAGGTGAAGGGATACAGGAGTATAAGAAGAGAAGAGGGGAATCTGAGCTTCAGAGAATCTGCTGGATATCAGCAGCTCTTATTAGAAGGTACATAGACACTCAGGTAGTGGGATGTAATTACACTCAGGAGTATCCTACTGTAGAGAACCCATATGTAACTAACATAGAGAAGCAAATTAAGTACATTGTGAAAACTTGGGACGAGATGAAATGGTCTGGTGATGGCTTTGACGAGGAAGATATTAAGCTCATGAGGGAGATAATTAAGACAGGGGAGTATAAGAGGCTGATATAGGAGGTGAAAGAATGAAGATATCCGGAAAAACACTCTGGTTGGTTAGCACTGTAGCTGCTTTAGTCATAGTTGGGGTTCTCTGGGTACTAGTAATGGAAGGTCCATATGTGAAGTCGCAATACTATAAAACTAATGTCAAGGTAACTATTGAGTTACAGTGGCCTGCTGATGCCGAATACGGTGAAATACAAACCAAGCTTGTATATAATCGCCCTTTCGCGTTTATACTCAAACACGAGCCCAAACATAGAAGTTGGTCTTGGTCGCGGATATATGTATATACTGATTGGAAAACGGGTGAACCTATGTATCCAAACAGTACTATAGTGCGTTTTCCCAACGTAGAGAGACCCGCGACCTTGATCACATGGGTTAGATACTATGATGATATAGCCGAGATTTACAACGGTGTAAAACTAGAAAGAGGTGTTATACTAGATACTGTCAGGTATGAGTACTCAGTAACTCCAATGTCTAAGTGAGGAGGTGGAAGTAAAGAAATGTTAATTAAACTGGGATCTGACGGACTCCATTGGACCAAACGGCCTTATGGTAAAAGAATACTTGCGGAAGAACGGAAAAGGTTAGACTCTAGGACCAAAGAGGTTCTGAAGCATATCGATACGTTGATAAAGAAGGAGGTGAGGTAAGGAGATGAAAGAATGGCTATTTCGGCTCTCTTTGATTGTGTTCCTGATTTCAGCAGGTGTAATAATCGCAGGAGGCCTTATACTACTCAAGACACACCAAGACATTGGAGTCTTCATTACTTACGCTGGATTCATGGGTCTTGCATTGTCAGGTTTTCTTATGGCTAGGGCGTATGGAATATCATGATAATAGAAGGTGAAAAGATGAAAATATGTCCATTTATAGGAAAGCCCTGTATAAGAAGGGGATGTGAAGGATTTACTATGACCTATGATGGCTTAAAGAGCCGGGGCTTTCTTAAACATTCTACAATAAAAGTTGCTCCATATTGTCTTGCTTTGAATACAAAGCTTGATGTTAGAGATGAGGAGGTGAAGTAAATTGAGTGAAAACAAAACCTTTACACGATGGCTCTGGGATGCCTTGTCTATGCCTGACGCACTCAGGTCTGATAGACAGAAAAGACTTGGGACTTTCTTCCTTTTCACTAACATCCTCTGGTTCCTTGTTCCAATTACTGCTGCCCTTAGACTTCTATTCGCGGTCTTGCAGGTGATTGTAGGAATTGTTCTGCTTTTACATGGACACTATCTGGTACCACGAGAACGTGAAGAGAAACGAGAGGAGATGCTAAGAGAATCAAGAACCTATATAATAAAACACATTGCAGATCGTGATGGTGTTGACCTTGAAGAAGCAGAACAAACAATGGAAGACATGGAAGGGTGGGTACGTGAAGCAAGAGAAAAAGCGGCCAATGAAGTTCTTGACGGCCTTGAGCTAGCAATGGTGAAAGGTAACATACAGATGATAGAGATGGATGCCGAGCGCTTGGGTATCAGCATTAAAGAAGCCACTGAGAAGTTTAAGAAGTTGAAGAGAATCAGGATCACTGCAAATGATCCGTGGCTGAGAGAGAGGTAAGATACATGAACAAGCCAAGAACAATCTTCAGACACTGTGCTGTCTGTGGGAAGGACATTGAAGTTAAGCTTGCTGGAAGGGATCATTTCTGGCAGAAGAGGAAGATCCTGGAAGGAGGTTACTTCTTCTTTTCAGATCTGAGTCTCTCCTCACTGAGGTCTCGATGGTCTTGGCACACAACGTTCCTAGGAACATTTGATACGAAATCAAAGTCTCGAATTGATCAGTTCTTGAAGGATCATATTTTTTGGTGGTGGAGTATTCCAGAACAGGAGTGTAATGTTCCCAACTGGAAGAAGCCATACTATATGCTACGTGGGTGGATTGAGAAGAAGCTAGATCCTCCTGAGAGAGCTGAGTACTGGGAGTGTGTGGAGTGTTTTGAGAAGGATACTAAGGAGGTGGAATGAATGAGTGAATTTGAGAAGGCCCTAGATTGGCTTGAAGATCATACAAAAGAGATTGCTGAAGGATTTGACTTGATAGTAGAAAAGATGTATGCCGAACTTCGTGATGTTCCAGATAGAATTGCTATGGTTCGACTACTTCAGCGTGATGGAAGGAAACATCTAGCGGAACTAGCAGAAGAGCTTTCTTTGGGACGCAAAGTAATTGCTTACCATGAGAGGTCACTTGAACGTATTGGGGTACTTTCATCTGAGTTAGGTAAGGCTCCAGAGGGATATCCTGCTGTGTATGTGCGATATGTGGAGGTTACCTCTCTAGGAGAACGTATGATGAAGCATCTAGACAAGGAGGTGGATGAATGTATAGAAAAGAACTAATTAGAACCGACGGTGAACTGAGCCTGGTAAAGTTCTTCCTGACTCCTAGACAGAGGGTGAGTAGGATCCTGATGCTGATACCTGACTTATTCTCCCGTCACTTCTGGGATGGAGAGAACTATGTACATGATTCTCTATCTGGAAAGTGGGAGACATTTGTAGATGACCTGAAGGCAGGTGTCTTAGGGTATTGGTGTGGATGGGGGAGTTATGAGGAGGCAGATAAATGACTGTGTGCGTTGTCTGTGATAAAGACTTTAAGAAGGTTTGGTATTCTGCTGCCCTCTTCTTCGGAGGCTACGGGTATATAAATACTGGTCCTTGGTGCAATACATGCAGGCCAAGAAACAGAGATCCAGTAGGTAAGGCTCGTTGTGCTTTAAAGATAATGGCTTATAATCAGAGGGAAAGATGAAGATGAGGAATCCTGAGAGAATACCTGTAGTGCTTAAGTACCTTGAGAAGTTATGGAAGGAGTTTCCAGATTATAGATTGGGACAACTCTGTTGGATGATAGCTGGAAGGGATCCGTTCTTCTTTGAGATGGAAGACTTCTTGAGATTCGTTGAGTCTAGAGGGATAGAGGTGGATTGGAGTGAAGTACCGGAGTATGAGGTTTAATGGTTAAAAAACAAGAGACCCATGATGTTTGGTATACATGTGAGAAGTGTCACAGTAACTTTAGTGCTCTTGAGGAAGCTGAGGCTTGTGAGAATCAGGAGCCAACGAGGCTACTGCTTAGATCAGACAGCTTTAGAGAAGAAACAGACTGGGAGATTGGAGACTTCTTGCTGATACAGAAGGGAAGTAGCCTTCCTGAGCTTGTACGGGTACTAGAAACCATTGAGATGCGTCACAAGACTTGGCCGAGGTTTCAACATCTGAACTTTGGTGACAAGGCTGATTGGAAGGGGCATAAGGGAGTGGTCACCCTCAAGGAGCTCTATAATTATGATGCTTGGAACACCAAGTGGGTGAGAGTTGTCAATGATAGTATCAGGGCGGTTATACTCGATTGGGCGGATGCAATTCGAGGAGGTGAGTGAATGGAGTATGAAGAGTATTTAGCAAAAGTCCTTGAAGATGAAAGCAATATAGAGCACATTGCTACCAAAGTAGGAAGGAATTACTACCCCTTTACAACTCAGTGTCCGAAGGATGGAAAGACCTGTGCGAAGGAGACATGTAGGGAGTATAGGGATGAACAATGCTTGCATTTTGAAATGCATCGGATGATGTATAACGTCTTCGGTACAGGGGATAAATGGGTGCACTTTAACATTGACCTGGGTGTTAAAGATAACTGGCTGGACTGGAGGATTAGATATAACAGTCTGTACCCAAGGGAAAAGGGTGGAATAAATCGTATTGCCTTTACAATAGGAACAGAACATGGCACAATAAGTTCAAAAGTTCTGAAGGAAGTTGGACTCGGGGAGTATCTAACTGATGACTGGGAGTATTCGTCAACTGCAGAATTCCCAGAGGTATTTGAGAGCCTGTCTGATATACAGGCCTTCCTAGAGCTTGTGAAGAGCAAGAAGGATGAACTAGAAGAACTATATGTGAAGTATCACACCTGTGTGAGATGTAAGAAAATTGATAGCTATGGTATCATGTTCTATGACCCTATTGGGATTTGTGGAGCATGTATTGGAGAGATAACAGAACAGTGGCTGAAGGATGAGGGATTTGAGGTGAGTGAAAGTGGATAAAGAAGAAGTCTTTGACTTTATCATGGAGTTAGATCACTATCCGACATGGACAGAGACTCTGATCCATTTCGGATTGGACAACTGCCAGGAGACAGAGAGAGCCTTAAAGGTGCTCTTAGATGCTGGAGATATAATTGTTGATTCTAGAGATGATAATATACTTGTGACTAGAGTGACAAGTAAGAAGTTGCAAGATATGCTTGATAAGGCTGTGAGGATAAGATGACATATACGAAACCATATTATGTAATGACTCTGAAGACAAAGCTATTCTTATGGATAGCTAGACGATTCAATTGGGTAGTCTGGTGGCTTAAAGTTCGCTGTGATCATCAACCATGTGGAGAATGTGTGCATCATGATGACTATGGATGTATGCAGAACTTTTCACAGAGTCCATGTACATTTGAAAAGGAAGTGATAGTGTGACTTTAAACGGGGTGAGAATTGATGAGTGGTAATATCTTATTTGTAGACTACTATGAACTCACTGTTGGTAGAATTAACTTGGACGTAAAGAAGAATCCGGTTGTTACACAGAGCTACTTCTATAGAAGGTGCCCGTATAGTCGGTATATGTTGGCTGTTGGTCAGCATAAGTTCATCGATTTTATACAAGAACTCAACGAGGGTACTCTCATGGAGGAACACATAGACTGGCTGAGACGCACCAGTGGCGGTGATATGTCTGAGGACTTTCTGGATTATCTAGCAAAGTTCCAATTCAAGGGAACTATCACAGGAGTTCCCGTTGGAACACCAATGTTCCCAAATGAACCGATAGTTAATGTTACGGGGCCTTTGATTGATGTGCAAATTTTGGAGACATACCTACTTCATGCTATGAATACTATGTCACCGGTTGCTACAGAAGCATCAAGACTACGGACAGTTGCAGGAAAGAGGAGTGTAACAGATTTTGGAGCGAGGCGCTCGTATAATCCAATGTGGACGGCAGAGGCTGCATATATTGGTGGGGTCGATGCGACTTCTCTGGTCAAAGCTGGGAAAGAGTTTGGAATCCCTTACTTTGGCACAATGTCCCATGCATATGTCCAGTCGCGCTGGAATGGAGGTATGTCTTTCTCCGACTCTGAGCTTTTGGCATTCAGAGAGTATGCAAAGATATTCCCACACAATACAATACTACTGGTGGACACATACAACACCATTAATGGAACTCTAAATGCTATAATAGTGGCAAGAGAGCTCAGAGCTAACGGATATGAATTGAAAGGCATCCGTTTGGACAGCGGTAATTTGGCTGAGTTAAGTAAAACTTGTAGGAATATACTAGACCAAGCTGGATTCCATGGGGCTAGAATATATCTGTCCGATGGTATTAATGCTCTGAAAGCAAAGAAGTTATTAGAAGCCGGAGCCAGAGCGGATGGATTTGGATGTGGAACATATCTAGTTCATCCTCCAGCGATGGGTGGAGTCTTTAAGATAGTTGAATCCGAGGGCACTCCTTATATGAAGTTCACTGACAACCGGGAGAAGATGACCCTCCCCGGGCGGAGGCAAGTTTACCGTCACTACGATATCAGAGGTCAGGCCACACATGACCTACAGGCTCTTTGGGGAGAGGGAGTTGACTTGTCGAAGTATGTTCCTCTTCATGTGAACCTGTGGGAGGGCAAGGAGCCGTGCCATGTATTTCCTTCTCCTAAGGAGATGCGGGAATATGTGCTGGTTCAAATGAAAACAATAAGACCATCCATTAAGCAGGTATTCGACCCGTCTTCGGGAAGTAGACCACCGATGTATATTGTTGATCTTTCTCCCATGTTGGAGGAGATCCGCACTATGCTGATTGGTAAGTACGAGAAGGAGTTTGGTAAGCCGAAGAAGGGTAGGGAGGATTGGAAGGAGAGGATGCAAGAAATCTTGGATTCTCACGAGAACATTATGACATGGGATATGGAATCTGTGAGTAAATGAATATGATGGAACTAAAGAAAGGAGACGCGTTGATCGTGGTGGATGTGCAGAATGATTTCGTCACCGGGGCTCTTGCAGTTCCTGGCGCTGAGAAGGCCATTCCGAGGATGGTGGAGTGGATTGCCCGCTTCCATGATCTGGGACTGACCAGGCATTTCACGGTTGATTGGCATCCAGCTGATCACTGTAGCTTTAAGGGTCATGGTGGGGCTTGGCCTCCTCACTGCGTTCAGGATACGTGGGGCGCCGAGCTTCATAGGCGTATGCAGACGGCTCTGAGTGTGTTTCTTAGCCGTTTCACTTCGATCCCTAAGGGCGTGGATAGGCATGTCGATCAGTACTCTGGTTTCGAGTCGGATGTGCTTCTTCCTAGACTTGAGGAGTTGGATGTGAGCAGGCTCTTCGTGGTTGGTCTTGCTACGGATTACTGTATAAAAGCAACTGTCTTGGATGGACTGAGTGCTGGTTTCGAGGTTGTTGTCGTTCGTGATGGTATAGCAGGGGTTAATGTTAATCCTGGAGATGTTGCACAGGCAATCAAAGAAATGGAAGACGCAGGAGCGCTTATGTTATGAGTTGTATATTCTGTGGTAGGACACCAGGATCTGAAAATGGTCCACATCATATACTTCCAAAGGCTGTTAGGCACATCATGAATTGGAAGGGGAAAAGAGTACACGAGACACTTGAGCAGTACAAAGTACCGATGTGCCAGGAATGTCATGGCAAGGTTAGCCGGCTTCAGGAGCCCTTGGTAAAGGTAATTAGATATCTTCGGGCTAAGCCTCCTATTCCAATGGAGTTTATTTGTATTATGGATGCCGTGTATAAGGACTTGATAGGAGAAGAAGAGAGTGAGTGAAGATAGAGAACTAATTGGGAGGTGATAGTTTGACAAATATATTAGTTTCAGTGAAGGTAGTAAGTGAGGTAGTGCCGTCAGGACACATTGACGTTGACAAGATCGACAGCTGGGGGAAGATAACAAGCTGCTACACGTGTGGTGGGGTTCTTATGTATGAACGGGTTCAGCTTGTAGAGGGAACCGATCACGCTACAGATACAGAGATATTCTGTGCCCAATGCGGAAGTCTAATCCATGGGATGTTCAATGACCCCTTTGACGAGCTAGACGACAAGATGAGAGCCAAGCCGAAGGAGGAAGGGACAGTTGTCTCTACTGACTGATATTGGACTTGTAGCAGTAGGATTTCTTCTTGGACTCCTTCTCGTATCTAGTAGTATTATAGCGAAGGTTAAGACGCGCCAAATGGTCCTTATCTACCCCAGTGAGCTAAGGCACTTTGATGCTGTTTTTGGAGTAGTTGACAATAGAGGGAAACTTCTTTGGAAGCATTCGAAGTTTAAGATTCCTGATAAGGCAGGAGATGTAAATATAGATTTAGATAAGTGGAGGTGACTGTATGGAAAGTATGATATTAAAGGCATTTAGGTTTAAGAGTGAGGGAGAGATAGCAACTCAGGTTATGCTGGAACAGATGAAGGACAATACGCTGACAATGGAATCAGCTAAGAAGAAGGTACGGATAACCCATAGCCTGATGGTTAGTGCTAGGCCACTGGAGTTGAGTAGTAAACGCCGGTGTCTGGGGTTTACTGTGGAAGGAAAGGAGTTTGTCGTCCATAGCCGGGATGTTATAGTACTCCTGGAGGACCAGGGGTTTGTGATTACAGACAGGAGGTGAGAGCAAGAATGAATATTTACGAATTAGATGAACTTATTGTCAAACCAGAAGGAAGACCGATGGTTTTTGTTCATCTTGTGTGGTGTATTTACGATGGAAAGGCAGAACTTAGGGGAGTTGCTTCCGATAGGTCGAAGGCTTTGAGACTGTCTAAACTATTCAGGGAGTTGTTCAAGTCTCGAAGTGATGGGCGGGGAAGGATGCAAGTTAGAATTGATGAGGTAGAAGTTGATCATGGCTTCGGAGCTTGTATGACTTCGCTAGATGCACATGATCTAGACCCAAAGTTAGAGGAGAATCGACAGAAGTACATAGATGCGATTGAGAAAAATGAGAAGCAAACCAAGGATTATCTAGCGATGGTAAGGAAGAAAGCAGAGAAACTAGAGATTCTTCGTGGTTCTACATCAGGAACGAAGGGGTGCGAAATAATTGGTGAGTGATAAGGTGCTAGTTAAACATCTGCAGCGATGCAAATACCGTGGAGATACTGGGTATAGTATAACACAACGATTTGGAGGCTATCCAGAGATTCATGAACAACTGAAGCGGCTTGTCAAGGAGAAGCGTATCTGGGTGAGTCGTGGTGTATATTATTGGCTAGAACAATTTTAGTGGAGGTGAATGTATGCCAGTGTATAAAGTTTTAAGTTCCGACGATGACACTATTCGTGTCTGTTCTCTATTATGTTACGACGAGGAGAATGACAGGATGATAGTCCTTAAGATCAAGGAGATGACTGGGGAGAATGGAAGTGTCTTTGTGGGCAAAGAGATTGACGTCAGTACGACCAATAGGGAAGTAATTCCTGGGGATGTTAAGTTTGCCACAGGGTGGTCATATCCGTCGGAGGCCTAAGAGATGGGGAGGAAAGAGACAGAGAAGAGGCTTGACTTCGAGTTAGTTGGAGTTAGGCACATCAAGCAGAAGACCCGGGATCCTAAACCTGATGCGAGGACTAACCGACCTTATGTACAACCCAAACCCACATTTCAGGGGGGCAGATACGTATTAAGGACTAAGAAGTTTATCCAACTAGAAACTCAGAGGGAGATTAAGGACATCATTATGAAAATTGTTCTAATACAAAGCGAACGTAGTCTTCAGGCATATTTGCATTTCGACGATGGGACTATACAGCAGTTGTAGGAGGTGAATTGATGAGTGGAAACGAGAAAGCGAACTTGATACTGAAACTCCTCGAAAAGGAAAGGATGATGTCTGGTGCTGCAATTCACAGAGAATTGATGGCAATTACCAATAGATTCTGGACTTGGGGTGCTACGATGAGTATTATCGGGGGATTGATGGCACAGAAAGAAGTGCTCTCTCCAATATTGGGATATTTCCGACTGTACGATCCTCAGAGTTCGGAGGGAACAGTGAAGTGACTGAAAGGCAGTTTGGGCAGATGTATTCCTTGATAAAGGGATCTGAAATTTCAGACATTGGGAGGTGGGAGTATGACACATGAACAATATATAATTGACTACGCTGCTAAGATGGTTGACCATCTTGAAGAGCTTCGAATGGACAACATAGGTAGAGGGGATGTTATTGATGCTACCGCTGACTGGTTGGAAGGATTCTTGGAGCAAGACGGAACTATCGATAGTATGAAGGACGGCTTTTGCAATGACTGTGATGAGAGGAGATCAAGATATTTGTAGGAGGTGGAATGATGACTAATTATATAAATGTATTTACATTCTTAAGGGATAAACATGCTGAGGAACCTAAGCTGTTCTTTAATGTCCATGAGATCATGGAGGCTTTGGAGATTGCTAGTGAGGATATTCTCAGTGTGAAGAATATCTTAGAGAGTGGAATAGATGCTGGGGATTACGAGAGAAAGATTAATAAGGGCAAGGCTCACTATAGACTTAAGGATATGACCAGTTCGGTAGTTATTGGGTGAGATAATGTCTGAGGAATTAATAACAGAGATTCGTGTCACTGCAATAGAATGGGGGAAGAAGATAGTTGGATACGGAGATCCGGACTACTACATCCCGTATACACTGGGACTTAAAGGCCTAGATGAGATTCTAAAATTGATCGATACTTATCGTGAGGCGAAAGAATGACACTGTTGAAGAAGCATAAGTACGTTGTAACACTAGTAGTTCATTCGGATAGCCGACTGGATTACATGGATGTGTTTGATATTCGAAATGCTGTGAATAATTATGTAGAGAAGAAACTCAAGGAGAAGGTCATCGTTGAGGTTGTCGGGAGGACGAGTATTAACTGCGAGGACGTTATGGACGAGATTAGGAGATATGGAGGTGATTGAATGAGGACACATCGTGAGAGAAACATAGCAAAGATGGACGACAAAACACTGATGAATTATATTTACATCCATCTTGACCGAGCTCAAGACAGAAGCTCGGGAGCACAGAACAACCTTTTGATTGTGGGCTTTACTAATTTAAGTGATGCTGAAAAGGACGAGAAACTTGCAGCGGTTGCGGGTTATCTGATACAAATTGGTGAAGACTTTTCTGCATTAAGACTAGCAACTAAGAACTTTCATAAACGGCTATTGAGAACTAAACGCAAAGTTCATAAAATGCAAGTCGAATTCGAGAAGATCCGAGGCGAACCTGCACCTGAGGTTGAAGATGTTACTATGCCTGATCTATGGAATGTTGAGGGGATTCAATGATTGAGAAACTACCAGGCGTTAAAAGGCAGTATGTAATCGTGCCTCGTGGTGACTGTTTTAGGTACGTCTGGAATTACGCCCTGAAACATCTAGGAGCCATTTTCATCCACGGGACGGTTATTGAGCCCTGTGCCATGGATCCTAATCGACATGTTCATGCCTGGGTTGAGGATAATGGCTTTGTTTACGACTGGCAGACGATGGAGGCCGGAGAGGGAGGTAAGTTCACAGGCAAGGGATGGCCTGAGGATATCTACTATGAGACATTCAAGCCCGAAGACATTACAAGATACACTATGCACGAGATTCTGAGGAACACGGTTCATCATAATCATTTCGGTCCATGGACGTGACAGAAGGGAATGAAGGCTAAGAGGTACATTAAGAATTACATCCTGGCCTGCATGGAGCCAGGAAAGAACTTTACAGTAGATCTAGTCAATGACATAGAGGAGAAGTTTGGTGTACGATACTCTGTGAGGAGGATTGGGGCCCATCTTAGACTCATGGAGGCCAGCGGAGAAGTTACAAGTGAACGAGAGATAGTTGCTGGCTGTGTGAATAGGAATGCATGGTTCAAGAATTATGGGTGATATGGAGCTGATGGATTCGTGGAGGTGAGAACATGGTGGAAAATGTGAATGAGAAACAGGTTGAAGAGATAGTATATAGGCCTGAAAGGTTCGAGGATATAAACCTTGGAGATGAGTTGGTGATACTAGCTCGCAGAGGAAAAGATGGTAATGCGATTGGCAGACTGGCCGATGGCAGAGTAATACTTTTCTCTAAGGAAAGTACAATGAAAGTTAACCCGGGTGATACAGTTCTTGGTGATATGGTACACATCACGCGGACTTATACTATTGTCATGCCGAGGAAGGTACTAGGAGATACAACTGAGGCCTTGATTCTAAATCTCAAGAACGTCTCTGAGAGTGGGTATTATCAGCATCAGGTATTGGCAAAGGCGCTTCTGCACTTAGTCGAGAAGAACATATAGGAGGGGATTGAATGGAAAAAGATGAAGCAATAAGCCTATATGTCTATCTGAGACTTGAGATGCCAATAGTTAAGAGCTCCTTCAAGGACAATGTTGAGTATACATATGAAGAGTACTGTGACAAGATACTTGAAGATGTAGACTTTAAGAAAGCAGAATTCATAGACTTCGTAGAAAACAACATGAGTACTTTCATAGAGGAACTAGTTGAGCTTATCAAGACAAACAAAGTACCAGTACACATTAGTTCTGACCAAGAGGCTATGGGATGACATTCTTCTTTCTTGTACGAGTTGCAAGAGGGTTTGAGAATAAGGTTGCAAAGGATGTAACAAACAATGCTGTCATTGATAACATCCCATTGAAGGCTGTACTAGCGACTCCTCAGCTATCTGGGTTTATTATCGTTGAGTGCGAGAGGAAGTTTGACCTTATAGAGTCTCTGAGGGGAGTAAGTAGAGCGAGAGGGATACTTCCAGGGAAAGTGAGCCTTGAGGATGCAGTGAAGTATGTTGATATACCTGAGAAGGCATTTAAAGTTGATGAGCTCTTGGAAGTCATTGCAGGACCGTTTAAGGGATGTAAGGTAAAGGTAATTGAGGATGATGGAGGAGATAAAGTGAAAGTAATAATGTTAGAGTGGGATCATACAGGGACAATTAAACTGTCGAAGGATCAAGTGAGGAGGTGACTGAATGAGTAGTATGGACTTGACTAAAGAACAAGACGAAAGAATGAGTGAGTCTCGGGTAAGGATCATCAGAGCATTCAATGTTGCTCTTGGTTCTTATATAGAACAAGAGGCCAAGAAGCTTGATCAGTGGAGGGATGAAACATATGGGCAGCTTTATGGGCACCTTAAACATGAGATTGGTGAGATTGGAAGGAGTAAGAGGAGGACGATTCAGATTCACAACTGCATTGATTCAATCATGCTGTCTTGTATTTTACTAGATAAAGTTCTAGAAGATGACCAATGATGTCTGGAGGTGATTGAATGGATGAGATTAAAAAGTTTGATTGTTACACATGTAATCATAGACGGAGGTTAGCAGGATCAGCACATAGTCGATGTAAACATCCTTCCTTAGAAGGACCTGCTGATAATCCCATGTTGGAGATGATGGCAATATTTGCAAGTGTGGGTAGAGTATCTCCAATGGCCATCTCAACCAAAGAGCTTAATATACGAGGTCATCCTCATGGGATTAAAAAGGGCTGGTTTAACTTCCCCTGGAACTTTGATCCGACATGGCTTGAGAACTGTGATGGATATGAAGGTAAGATTAGGCCTTCATAATCACAGTCAGATGAGTGACGGATACTTTACCATTGGAGGACTACTGAAATACCTCAGTGAGGAGTATGAAGTAGTTGCGATAACAGATCATAATGCCTATACAATGGTTCATCCGATTCATATCAGAGAGAACGATGTAGAAGATCTTTTAATCCTCAAGGGGATAGAAGTAACTTTCCCACAGATTCATATCGTTTGCATTGAGCCAATGCTCCATGAGACTATCAAGGAGTGTATAGACACGGCCAGAGTTGCCTGGATTGCGCATCCGGAATTTAGCCATCTGACGCCTGAGGACTGTAAGATGATCTGTGATAAGTATCATCTACAGGGAGTTGAGTTGTATAACTCTGGATTCACTGGCTTCAAACCTCCTCCTGATTGGGAAGACTGGGGGTTGAACTTGTATGCTGGAGATGATTTACATGTGCCATCGAACATTAAGTCCAGTTGGATGGAGATGGAGGTAGATGAGTTGGATGTGGATGAGGTTATAGAGAAGTTGATTTCGGGAGAGTATGAGTTGAAGAATGTTCCTGCTGTAACGGCAGGGACATTTGATAGATGGTAGGAGGTGAGAGAATGGAATTTAAAACGGTAATTGGAAAGACAGTGCTCTTAGAGGCACTGAACAAGAACAAGACTAGATATGTAGACACTCGGAAGGTACTGGTGAAGGTCTATGGGGAGAAGGTTGCCGAGTACCAGGAGGAGTATGCAGCCTACAGTCAGAGGGTCATTGATGGTCTGATAACAGAAGATGATGAACAGCCATATCCCCCACACATACCTGAGGATCGAGGGGAGACCTATGATTGGTATATTGCAATGCTAGAGAATCACTGTGGAGATACCTTGGAGATTGAAGATAAGATGTTCCGGCAGCTGTACCTTGATAAGTGGAGCTTCATTAGGGATCATATACAAGCTCTGGCAGTATGGTCTGATACTACTAGTGCCAATAGTACAAGCACTGCTGCTGCCCTGATGGCCTATACTGGATAGTTTTTTTTTATTGTATAAACACATGGAGGTGAAAGATGAATGACAGTACAATTTGAGAAATACGAATCCTCTCTAGCAACGAGAGTTACTAGGTTCATAGAATCAGAGGGCTACAAATGGTGTAGTGGCTTAGGAAGTACACATCGTGTAGCTAAAATAATGTACTATAAACGACCTGATAATAGATACGTTGACCATGTAGGAATTATGATTCCACGAAGTATCAGACTGAGGGGTCTCTTATCTTTCAACAAACATGTTGAGCGAGGTTTCCATACAGGGACAATTTGGTTTAAGAATGATCATTGGAGATTCGATATGTTTGGGATTGAGTGTGCAGATCAAATGCAAGAACTGGCTGAAAAGTTGGCAGACAAATTCGATGTGGATATTAAAGCTAAAGTCAAAAAGAAATATCCCAATAGAGAACAGTCAGAGTTGCTAGAAATATAGGAGGTGAAATGAATGCATTATCATAATGTTTTCCTCGTGAACTGTAAGACAAAGAGAGACGCGTTGGAGTTAGTGAAGGACTTCCTGGACCCTTATAGTGAGAATCTAGAAGTCAGACGGTATAAGGTACATTCTACAGAACAAGATAGGCAAAGGATGGCTAAGCACTATGGATTAGATCCTCAAGATCTTCCAGCACTTGCAGAGAAGATGGATGACTGGGATGGAGCAAAGGGTCATATCGACGAAGATGGCCTATTCTCCTGGAGTACTTATAACACCCGGAGCGAATGGGACTGGTATCAGTTTGGCGGGCGATGGATGTGGAGTGATCTGGTAGACAAATATATAGATCTTATATCAAAAGAGACGGAACACGGAGGCAGATCTTACCGAGGCATAGAGGATTCACCAGCAGATGGAATCACAGTTGTCTTTCCTGATGGAACAGAACAGCATGTCGATACTGGAATTAGACTGGATTTTGCACTGAAGAGTTGGGTGGGAGATCATCCTGAGCACTCTGAGGTGAAGGATGCAACTGATCCTGAGTTCTTTGAGATCATTGGGCAGCAGCTGGCACATAGAGACAAGGCCATTAAATGGGACAAAGAACAGCTTGCAAAGTATGCTGCTGGTGAAGAAGACAAAAGTGGCATGGCAGAGTATTATGCCGATAGTTTAGAGGCCAAGAAGACTCGATGGACTTCGGATTCGTACTTCTGGAATATAACTGATGATACTTTGGACTTTGACAGAGAGGTAATTGAAGGGGATCCTGAGTCTTGGTTCCTGGTGAATATGGACTTACATACATGAGGAGGTGAATTGATGGATACATATGAAAAGTTTCCGAAAGAAGGCATGGACAAAGCATCAGTGATAAACCTCATTGAACATATTGGGGAGAAGTACGGCTGGCGTAATGACAACGATCCATATGAGGATAGGCAAAATGATTCTCCTACGGTGCGAGAGTTCCTGGAGTTGGCAGATAGATATGGACAGGATAGGATTAGATTTATTGGGTATACGATATCTCCTCCGAGGTCCGACTACCGGGTTTCAATTGAGGGATTCATAGGGAGGCGACTGACTCCTGATGAGGGATTTGAGTTGACTAATCTTTATCATAATGCTGATGTGATGGATATTGAACCCGATGGAGAAGGGCTACATAGGGTTAGGTTCTGGTGGGATTGAGGAGGTGAGCGAATGAATGAATTAAGTTGTCCTGCATGCTGTGGAACTCTCATTGCTCTGGAATGTGTGATTCCGAGTGGAGATACACATCAATGTGAAGGGTGTGGGAGTCTATGTGCTCCTTATGGGAAGAGTGATTTACTGGAGGTGAATGAATGTCGGGAATAATTGTACATCATGACGATGGCAGAGGTATAACATACGTATCTCTGGAATACTGGAAGGACATTAAGCAGCCAGACTGGAGAGTTCATCAAGTTACATGTAGGCAGTCTGGGATATTTACCACTGAGGTTGTATGTTTTGATAATGATCATAATCCCATTGTGGTGCTGCTTTCAGGGATGGGCTGCAGTTACGCTGGTGAGGGTCCTCGTGGACTACTGGATCTCCTTGAAGACTGTGGGTATCAAGTTACAGATACCATGAAGCAGTATGTCTTCGAGAGGAGTTACGTATCATTCGTAAGGAAGTGATGAAATGACTAACAGAGAGATATCCTATATCCAATTCTTGTCTCTATACAAATCAGGGAAGAATGATACAGAGATTGGGAAGGCATTAGGATTTTCAAGGCAGAGGATAGGAGTCTTCCGTAGGAAGTTAGAGTTTCCAAAGAACACTAGGAATAAACATGTCTTCACAGAAGAGATGGATGACAGAATTAGGGAGATGCATGAGGATAAACACACCATACAGGAGATTGCAAATGAATTTGAGTTCCCATATCAGACAGTGAGGAATCATTGTCTGCAATTGGGCATTGATACAGGGAAGTGGCATTATGTTAACAGAGGCGGAGGGCAGGCGTATATTCACTATGCCGAAACGGTTCTTGGATATTTGAAGGAGCATGGGCCGACCTGGAGGACTACATTAATAAAAGACCTGAGAATTCCAGGAGGGTTCTTCCCAAGATTCCTCCGGACCTTCTTTGACGAGGCTGAATGCTTTACATTCAAACGAGGAAGGGGAAAACGAATACGACTGGTACACGATATATACGGTGAGTTGACCAATCGGCCGTTTCTTGCATTACGCAGTGACCCAAGGATAGTTGACTTTGTTACTGAGAGGATACCTATGAAGATTGAATGTGGTAGGGATGCTGCGATACTAGCACAACATCTAGGTAAACATCTTGGGAAGGCAAGGACCAGAGAGGTAATTGAGCGGCTGTACACTTATGTAGTCAGACCTCCGAGGAAGTCTGAGAAGCTAGGTCCACATGGTAATAAGAAGTTCACCGATGAAGAATACTTAATGGTGTATAAGGAAGGTCTTAACGATACTAAAGCTGCAGATGTACTAGGTGTGACAGCTGCCTCAGTATGTCGTAGAAGAGGGAAGTTAGGACTTCCTACTCAAGGGCAAAGGAGACGATTGGAATCACTGGGGGTGAATGAATGACAGATATTCCTAAAGAAGTTTATAGTATGACAGGGTATGAGAAGAGACGCAAGAGAGAAGACGATGGCACTATTACTGTGACCGGAGTTGTACTGAGTAGACCAGGCGTTGACATGAGTGACCTTGTAGTTGTAGAGGAGCTTGGACTTGCTGATGAGGTTACTAAGGAGATGATTGCGGATGCTCAGAATAAGACACGTGGAGAGGCTCGTGAGGCTGCCTGGAAGTTTTTGAAGGAGCTAGTGGAGGTGGAAAGATGAATGTAATTGAGCATTTGGCAGAATGTAGTGACTGTGGACGTAAGATTCTTGTCTTCTTGATGTCTATTGGAACTCCTCACCAGTTTGTAAATAGTGTAATCTGTGGTGAGTGTCTTGTTAAGAAGGGCATTGATAAACAGTGGGCTGAGGAGCATCCGGATAGAGCGAAGGGATTAGAGGCATGGTTGCTGGAGGTGAAAGAATGACTGAAAATTGTGTTGAGTGCGAGACTGCTGAGGAGGCAAAGAAACAAGAATACTGTCGAATGGATCCAGACTGTGGATTCTATGAGCCTCTTAAAGGAGAAGGGAAGGTGGAGACATACACACGGATACGGAAGAGGCATCTATGCAATAGCTGTAACTCCCCTGCGACACGAAGGCTGACCTTTCTGCTACTGAACTCTAGGAGGAACCCTGCATCTGCAGGATATGGAGGCGATGATATCTCTCGGTGTTCTGATTATGAGATATTTGCTTGTGAAGACTGCAAGGGCAAAGTGAGGCGTAGTCCTCCTCATGGACATGACTGGTGTAGTACTTATCCGTTGGATAGATTCCCGCATATGGGACTGTATTGGGAGAAGGTAAAAGATGACTGAAATAGATATCTGGGAGGACAGACCATCAAGATTGTCATATGCAGATGGAACACTGTATTACTTTGCTGTTGCAGAAGATGATTGGGCTGATAGATTGAAGGCTCAATGGGATCTTCTGGTTAAAGAGAACAAACAACTCAGAGAAGCCGTAGAGATGTCTGCTGAGGAGATTAAGGATAGATTGTATTCTGCATGGTACCAGTCTGGTATTAAGCAAGGAGGGATACTATACTCCTTGGAGCTTGATCGTAAGAAGTTCGGTGCTGCTGTGGAGTGCTTCTTGAAGCGAGCTGCAGAGTGGAAGGAACATAAGGGGGATCCAGAAATAGGCGACGTGATATGTGAATTCGGACAGGCATTAACTGATCGGACTGATTATAATATGGAAGAGATGGTTAGAATCTTAGAGGTGAAGAAATGACAACGAAGTTTTATGTTGACGGAGAATGGGTGAGTCTTGATGAGCTTGAAGACTCTTGGAGGAAGTGGAAGGAGCTGAATTCTCTCCAAATGGAGAATCACCAGTTACCTGTGGATGATCCGATTATAACCATAGGGAGGGTATTGGAGTACTACAATGAAATGAGTCTAACTATGCTTCGGTTCAGGAAGGCTGCTGAGGACCTTGGAGAGTATGCTGCAGATTTGGATGATAAGCTTGAGGATATTAAAGGATGGTTTAACAGCCTACCTGTGTATACTATCAGTCATCTGTGTACTGTTCTCGTGCCATTTGAAGATGATACAGTTGCTGAGGAGAGAACTTTATATACTGTATTGAAAGAGATCTTGGAGGGTGAAGAGTGAAAGTTGATATGAACGTCGAAGGTGTCTCGATTGTTCTTAAACCTGAGAATGATAAGGAGAGAGCATTTCTCAAATCCTGGTGGACTAATGTCCATTGGGGAGCAGGCATTGAGATTGTATATCGCTTTAGAAATACAAAGACAGATGCCATTGGATTGCGGATATATAAGAAGGAACAAGTTATGCTTCGAGGTAATAGTGAATGAGCCAAGAACTAAAACAGAAAGTTCTTGATATCATCTATTGGGCAGAATGGGATAGTCGTATGAGGGACGATGGCTATGAGGAGAGATGGATGAAGGAAGAGGATATGATAGTTGAGGCTATAATTGCTGAGATTCGTGGATGGGAGGTGGAATGAATGAGAGATACACCAAGAATGCAACCGTACCTTAGTCCAACGTATGACCTTCAGGGAAAGCTTGATGGATTCAGCCTGTCAATCAATCACGGAGATATTTCGTTTGAAATGATAGAGCTGACAGTAGATGAGGTCAAGCTGTTCCTTGAGGATATTAAGGACCAGATGGATCTAATCATAGAGGCATGTCAGGACGAAGGAAGCCTTGACATCATTGACTTTGGGAAAGCTGGTAGTGATCATGTGGAGGTGAGTTAATGGAGAATACAAAAGGAATAGCAATAGCGGTAGTTATATCAGTGATACTATCTGTGATGGTATCCTATGTAATGATATCTCCTAGACAAGGAGAAGTAGGACCACAAGGCATACAAGGTACTCAGGGTGTTCCAGGAGATTGGGGTCCTCAAGGGATTCGAGGACTCCAAGGACTTCAGGGGATTCCTGGTGAAGATGGAAGTCCAGCATTCAGTTGGATAGCTCCAGAGGACATTGAGACCGTCTGGTCTTATGAGAGAAGACCTACTGAAGCGGTTAACATCTTGGATGACTTTACCATCACAGAGGACATGTGGTATGTAGATATAATTATCACCAGTGAAAGTCTCGCTAAGGTAACACTTCGAGAGTTCCAGTCTACTAAGAATTATCTAGACTGGACTGGTACTCCAGACGTTAAGCAGTACAGAATATATATGGCAGGACCTGGACATTATGACATCAGTATATATGTAGCATGGCCAGTCTACCGGGTGGATATCTTCGTCAAGCAGATAGTACCAGGAGGGTAATACACATCCCAGTAATCCAATGCCCCTATTGCCATGTGACATGGATACCTCGAGTGAAGGAACCAAGGTATTGCGTTAGGTGCAAGAGATGGATCAAGGGCTTGAGTCTCGATGTTACAGACATTGACGATTGGTTCCGAAGCCGTCAACCTCCTGTGTTCTCTGCTGGGAAGTACGAGGTATTCACTGAGACACCAAGACACTGTAGTGTTTGCGGAAAAGTTTTTCGAAAATTTATTCGCCTAGATGGACGCCTTTGGTGTCGCGAGTGTATCTGGAATCAGTTAGAAGAGACTGATCCAGGTCCTAATGTCTATTGAGAAGCATTGATCCTCAATGTTTAAATAGGAATTACTTAACATTTATGTAGGAGGTTACTATAGATGTCATTAGCATTCTTAGAAGAGGATTGGCTAATTCATTCACGAACCTGCAGGGAAACAAAGACTGTAAGAATTGATAGACGACTGACTAAGAGGATTAAAGACCTCGGGATAAAGCGAGGACAATTTTCCGATATTTTAAATCTTGCACTTAAGCGTTACCTTGAGGGTGTGATGGATGAGAGTAAGCAAAGTCAAATCGCTAGACAAGAAGCTGCTTAGCCTACAAGCAACTAGAAGACGCAAGAGGCTTAAACCGCCGTTCGACTGCCCGATTTGTGAGGGCACTCAGTGTATTAAGATGACTAAGCGGGATGCTGTACTTATATTTAGATGTGAGGATTGCAACACACGTGAGGTAGTGCCTATTATTCATTGGGCTAATGAGATTGATTATTTTTGTTTGCTTGCTGATAAATGGCTTGCTGAGAGATTTGATAGAGAGTTTGATGAACCAATATTTGAGATTGAGATTGATGAGAGTGATAGAAAACATGTCCATGAGTTACGAGCCGTTACTCTGGGTAGGATTGAACTGTTTGAGATTACGGGAGGTGAACGTTTGCCTATAACAATAGAGGATGCCATGAAGCTTCCTAAGAAGAAAGAGGATCGAGCGATAGTCAACTGGACAGATGTGATTGGACAGATCATTGAGTCTGGAGAGTATTGGTCTGCAAGGGAGGTTAGAGAGAAGTTTGTTAAGAATCAGGTTGAGGTATTTAGGACTAAGACTATGCTGGATAAGGCCGTTGAGGATGGAATCATCACACGGCTATGGGACCGTCGAAAATATGTGTATGGTAGGAATATTGAGTAACGGAGGATGACATATGGGTAAGAAGAATCATAAGATGCTACGGTGCAGATGTGGGAAGCTGAACCCTGTGATCTTTAGAAAGTGGCGGTATGTCTCATATAGCTGCCGATGTGGAGTTGTAGTATCAGGCCCTGACTTGTATGACGTTGAACGAAAGTTGAATGGACAAGGAGGTGGATAGGTGGAAGAGCAATTAACGTTCCGGTGCCCGATACTCCCTAATTGGAATATGCGGCTGGACATGAGCTGCAAGAGGTACCATATGTGTGATGAAGAACAGCATGTATTATGTGGAGCTCATGCTATAGGTCAGAAGGTGTCAAAGCCATATTCGAAATCAAAGTCTTGTCCATGTAAGTATACATCCATGGTTCCTACTGGTGATACTGTGATGATAGACGGCAGGGAAAAGAGGATATACTTAGTTGTCTGCAAAGAATGTCAGAAGTCTCGGAGAACAGTGATTTGAGGAGATTCCGGCCTACAGGGATGGAAAGGAGTCTGAGTGATTTCTTTGACACTGGGAAAAAGGAGCAGTTTTGGTGTCCTACTTGTAAAGTGTATTCTGAGATTGAACTGGAAGTACAGAGTGGTAGGGATATGTTGGTGATGTTTACTTGTGGACATAAGGACTTGAAAGGTAATGCGAGAAGGTTGACGAGGAGTCATAAGGAGGAGAAGAGGAAATGAGGGATCAAGAACTTCGGGATAGAATAAGTGCTATCCACAAGAAGGTAAGGGAAGACCCTGAGATAATAAAACGAAAGCGTAAACGGGCTAAGAAACTTGGGACTTTATCACAGGAACAATTAGATAGGATTCTTAGATGAGGATTGTAGATGATGAAAGTTGATTTGTTCTATGGACTGGTATGTGCTATTTTAGGAGCTATTGCAGGGTATACCTGGGCTAGGCCTTATTGGTTCCGTAAGCCAGTGATTTTGAGAACTATTCCTAAAGATGAAGCTAAGGAGCTAATAGAAGACTACATTAAGAACAACGAGGGTAAGTGGACAAGTGACCTTGTCTTTGACTTAGGACTTACTGTGGACTTAGTCTTGGAGGTTACTAAGGAACTAATGGAGGAAGGAAAGATACATCCAGTAGATCCTGTAGAGGAGGTGGAGATTAATGGGGAAGGATAACTTATACACAGTCTGCAAGCCATGTCAGTATATCTGCACTGGTCATCCATGTGAGGCATTCCTACAGTTGAGTGTACTGCATGGTGCTACAGAGCTTTGTGAGGAAGAGATTCGACATAACTTGGCGATACAACTAGAAGAGGTAGGAAGCGGAAAATGACTAAGAATATAAAATGGGATAAGGTTGACAGAACCATAAAACGCAAGACGGTTATGTTTAACGGTGTTTACAACCTGGACAGTGTCATATGGTATGGTGTATGTCCTTACTGTGGAGAGAAGATAGAGTGGGAATATTGGCCTGATGCTGACGGGAGTAATTATACTGGAGAATGTCATTGTGAAGACATGGAAGGGTATCATTACTATGCTACTGTAGTTGCTCTTGATGTGAATCTTTATAAGGATGAAGAGGAAGACGAGGAATGAGTGTAAGAGACACTATGCGTAAGGTACATGAGATCCGAGCTGATTCCTGGTTGGGAGACGCTGAACTTGCAGTGAAGCATACTGATGGACAGAAGTGTCAAAAGGAGATGAGGAGGGTATATGGGTCGCTGACTTATGGTGCGACTAGGGTTCATATGACATATGTTTGCGATGACTGTGATGTTGCTGTGAGTGTTACTCTCCGTGCACATCCAGATATACCATTTCAGTTGTATAGACAGGGAGGTGAGAATACTTGAAAATAGAAATAAGAAAGGGTGATAGAGCTAGCGCTATGGAGATAACCAAAGAAGGTGAAAAGACAGGACCTAAAAAGAGAGCTAAGCTCTTTGAAACTAACTTGAAAAGGGTTCTTGACTTCGTATTCGAAGATGAATGTGAAGTTCAAGTAACCTTTGAGGAGGAGATGGATGAATGCATTTAGAAGATGAAATATCCCATATTGATGATGACAATCTGCGTGTTGCTGTAGCAACCTGTGTAGAAGATTACTGGGAGAAGATGAAGATTCTATCTGCCAGTACTTCTGGGAAGTATCATCCGCCTGAAGAGAGAGGACCTGGAGGGATGGTGTTGCATATACGGAGGATGTGTAATCTTGCAATTCAACTTGATAGGCATCTTGCCTTGAGTATGTATGAGAAGGATCTGCTCATTGCTGGATGCATATTGCATGATATTAGTAATTGTGTTATCGCACAGATAGATGAGAATGGAAGGGTGACTAAGAATGATAAATTGTTCAAGGAGCATCACTCACTGCTATCTGCTCAGATTGCAATAGACTATCTGATCAAGCAAGGTGTTGAACCTACATCGGATATGGCGTTAGAACTCCATGGCATGATTGCGTCACACATGGGGTATTGGTATGAGGGTTGGAGGAAGCCTGTGACGAAGTTGGAGTTAGTATTGTCGTTGTTGGATTTTGTTGACACGCGAACCAATGTGCACATAGATGTCTGAGAAGATGAAGAAAATGTTTCTTAACCAAATGAGCACAGACGAGTCTCCTGCAGACCTGAACAAAGTTATATCCATGTTGAGTCGAAAACTAAAGCGTCGCACTGACAGACGAGCTGTCGCTGCATTAGTACACGAGTTACAAAGAGCCATACAGAACCTTAGCTTAGAGTTGAAGCGCGTCCGTCGTAATTATAAAAGTCTTGAGATGGCACTAATACATCAGCACACTCGGGACACTATGGAGATTGAGTATCTGAAGCAGAAGTTATCAGAGCCTAATAACTGAGCGAAGAATCATGGCAATTAGATGGAGGAAAGATGGGCGGCTTATCTGTGCTGCCATGAGTAAGCCTGAAGAAGGAGATACTTATATTAATGATAGACTAAGCTATGAGCTTACTGTTGAGTTAAAAGTAATAGTTGCAGATCCAAATCATAAAGCAAACGGTATGTGGTATTGGACACAAGAGGCTCTTATTATTGCGAACCCATTGTGGAGGGGAGTAGCAGATGGCACGTCATAAGAAGATGTCAGGGAAGAGTAAGAAGAAGAGGAGAAGGCGGAAGAGAAGGGCAGCGAGGAGAGGGAAGTGATCTTCATATATGAAGGTCGAAGACTGCATGAGTTGTGGTGACTTCAAGGTTATTAGGCATATAACGTACACCTTTAGGAAGATTAATAGGTATATGTGTTTGATTAGTAACTTTGATATTCATTATATGAATAGGAAGGGCTATGAGTGTCCAAGAAATGCTTTTACTGTGGAAGAGAGATCACAGAGAGTGAAGTGGGCCGTCGGATAGAGGTCCAATGGTGGGATACAGAGAATGAGGACTACACTGAGCCTCTGTGTAAGGAGTGCTGTATGCCTAAGAGGAATGTATGATGAGTTTAACTTGGTACGAAGAGTACATTGAAGAGCCTATTAGACCACTTGTGAGATTACTCAGAGATAATGGATTTAATACGACTTCATCTTGTGGCCATGACATGTGGGTGGAGATGGAGTTTGTGGATGATGGGGATCTGAAGATCCTCCAAGAGCTTCTCCGTGAGAATGAATATGGGTATTTTCGTATCATTGTTACAGTAGAGGAGCATAAAGCGTTGCATTATTATGGAAGAGGACTGAGAGTGGAGTTATTAGTTAATGAGAAGGGTGAGAGAGGCTGAAGATAGCGATTGTGGGATCTGAAGGGAAGTACTGGACACCAGTACAGAGGACTAAGGCGATACTAAAGATAAAGGAGATACTGATAGACGATGATTACCTTGATGTCAATCCATTTGATCCTGGAGATGTGACTTATCCGACCTTAGTCTCTGGAGGCTGTGGGTCTACTGGAGAGAATGATAAACAGAAGTTCGATGGTGGTATAGACGTCTGGGCTGAGATAGTTGCTGATTTCATTGGGCTTAAGAAGGATATTAAGTATGCTGAAAGTATGACATGGGGGGACGTACATGAGTCAATCTATAGAGGAGGACCGTCTCGTGTATTAAAGGGCTTCAAGACTCGAAATATTGAGATAGCATATGACTGTGATGTCTTGTATTGCATAGAGCCAAAAGTTCCACAAAGAAGTCATAAAGCCACTTGGAGTCCTGAACATAAATGTTTCTATCGACGCTCTGGTGGTATGTGGACATTGGAGTATGCAGAGAGGCTGGGTAGAGAGGTACATGTGGTGGTAATAGAATGAAGGAAGTAACGTATACTTGTGACCGATGTGGGAAGACATCAAGTAAGTTAGATGGGTGGTATGAGGTTCAGTACCATGCTGTTAGACCCCATCATCACATGATCCCACAGCATGATAAGTCAAAGCATTGGGATTATTGTAGTAGGAAATGTATGAGAGGGGAGGAGGTGTAATATGAAAATTTACTTAGCACACTCTGTACATGAAAGAGACAGAGGGAAGGAGATACAAGATAAGCTGGAAGCTATGGGTCATAGTGTGTATAATCCTTTTTATCCTGATGCTGTTATCAGGGATGACATAGAAGCTATTGAAAGAGGGGATATACACCCTTGGGACCTAATAGATAGAAAGAAGAGTAACATTGTATGTGAGAGGGATCTTGATGCTATCAGAAGGCAGGATATTGTGATAGCTCTGTATCCTACATGCCGAACAGTAGGTATCCCCTGTGAGATGTTCTTTGCAAGTCACTGCCTACACATGGACGTATACAGTGTGACGCCAGAGGACATGGAAGGTCATCCATGGATTGTTAACTACTCGAAGGTTATATTTACTAGTGATAAAGATATGTTGGAGTATATTAAGGTAGCGAAGGTTAGGATGTTTTATTAGGAGAGAAACTATGTTAGTGGAAATCTCGGAAGAAGCAATAGATAAAATAAGAGAACTTACCAATGAGCTGTTTGAGTTAATACATGATGAGGTTGAAGATCAGACAAATGAGACTTCTGGTCTTCCGATGATGTTCTGCTGGTACCAGATAGTTATACAAGCAGTGCAGTATATTTTGACGGCTGCCAATGAGGTTATAATAAGAGTGGAGGAATAATGGTATACATTCCGTATGATGTGTTTGCTAAACGATATAGGATAATGGTTAAGCAAGATCACAGAACCCTTGAAGAAGGAGAGATCTACATCCAGTGGGTTAAGATGCTGGACTTCTATCCAACAAAGCGTGAGGAATGGAAGGATCTTGAGAAGAAATGGGGAGATGCTCTTAAGTATCATTGGACTATTTGGACGCCATTTGGCAGGAAGGATGAGTCGGCAATAATGAGGAGATGGCTGTAAATGGAGCTTGGTAAGGTAACTCATAAGCATGGACGTACATGGATAACAGTGCATGTGGGCCAGGGGGATTATGTTGTTGTGAATTTGGATTGTCCTACGACGTCTGTTGAGCTGAGCGGTAATACGCTGAATGTGAGAACTAAATAGGAGGTGGAATGATGAGTGAACAAGAAGACAAATGGGTAGAGGTAAGAGTCCGGAAGGTTACGGCAGTAGTTAAGTGCCTGATATGTAAGAATCTGAACAAGAATGTAGACTATGGGGATATGAGGATAACAGGCAAGGTGTTGTTACACTGCCCGAAGTGCAATACTAACAGGCAGCATGTGGTTGTAGAGAAGATCATGGAGGTGGCAGGGATGCCTAATCCTGTTGCACCAGGGATCTCTGACGGGGTAGAGCCTGATGCAGTTGAAGAGATTACAGAGGCTATGGCAGACGCTCTCGACTCAGAAGAACCTGAGGGATAATTAATATCTAAATTAAATCTGACAGCTAAGGAAAAGTTCCTAATAGAGAGAGTCATCGGATATCCAATAGTTAAACAAAAAGACGTAACAGTCGTTGAGACCTACCACTGGATACACCCTGAGCATGGCCCTCATTTTCTAGTAGATAGGAATATGATGAGCCGTGGTCTTGATTTGACATCTGAAGGTGCGCTGTCGCCAGACCATAACATACCAATGGAAGCAGTCTACTTAGCTGAACAAGGACACGAGGCGTATATTTATCCTTGTGGTGAGTGTCTAGAGAGGTCTAGGAAGAACAGGCAGGAGAATGGATACTTATTGGGTTATGGATGTTTGATAGTCTTTGAGACTGCTCAGTGGAAGAAGCAATGGTGCACTCGACCTGGGTGTACGAATAATGTTATGACGACATATGGGGAAGGAACAGACTAAATGGGTAGAAAAATATGTCCATTATGTCATCATTATGATACCTGTAAATTCTGGGAGACTGTATTCGATCTTAGAAACTCACTTGAGGTTGAATGGTGGAATGATGATAAATTCAGGAAGTGGCAAGAACGGTTTGCGAGGTTCTGTATGTTCTTTGAATTAGATGAAAGACAGCTTGCTTCTATCCATGAGAGCCTTGATTTTCTATTTCATGATTTTATAGTCCAAAAGGAGGTGGAAGAGTCTGAGTGAGCGAGATAGATTCTATTTGTTAACAATACATAACTACGATCAAGACAATCTGAGAACTGGCGATGAAGCTGCAAGATTCTGTGTAGGCGTACCTGCAATTGAAGCATTGTATAAACATATGCATTATCCTTTCTATGAAGAGAATTGGCCGTCAGTTGAGCCTGAGTTAGATGACAAGACACTGAAGCTGAAGAATGCTGAATGGAAGGCTGATATGGAAACACGAGCTAAGTGCTTTAAGAAGGGGATCTGTATGAATGATTGTGACATGGTGTATTGCGCTATACGTACTGTATTTAAATCAAAGACTATGACTCTGCAGGAATTTGCTGAGAAGTCACTTCAACAGATTCAACGATCAGCTGTTACACTTATTGACGAACTTGACTTTCTAAAAAGAGAAGGTGAAAGATGATGTTAGTGTGTAAACTATGTGGGAATGATGTTGGATTCGTTGCTATAGGGACACATGGTTATAATGTAAGAGATGATATCAATAGTACTGGTAAATTTACAGACGAAGGTAGTTCAGAAGATATTTCTTTTACAGTATATACTGGATTAGAATGTCCCGAATGTGATGCTGATACAGAAGATATAGAAGGTGCAGAGGAATGGTTGAAACAGAAGAGTTCTTAGAAGACTGGAATGATAAGCGCTGCCTGAGTTATGATTGGTGTAAGGAAGCATCAGATGAAGTAGATCTACACTGTGAGGATTGTGATCATAAGCAATATGAGGTGGAACCAAAATGGTACAGTTAGCATACCTTCATAAAGTACATAGGTTTCCCCTTCATCAATTCGGATACAGTGAGTTTGAGCGACTGAAGGAGAAGTATTATTGGGATGTGAACACTACAAGACTTATCTTAGGCAGTGGGGTTAAGTATATTCAGGAGAAGTTAGATGGTCGTCCTGATTATACCAAGATGGGCAACATGCAGATATTCTTTCAAAATATGAGGGTCAGAAGGGTTATCCCGTATACTCAACTCACACACTGGGAGTATGTATTCGCCATCTGGGATATGGCAGATGATAGGTGGTTGGACATCCGTGAAATGAAGGAGTTTTGTAAAGTCCAACGGATGGGATTCACCCCAGTGCTCAGGGTGACTAGGGAAAAGATTTCTATAGAGGAGATAGTCCAGTGGCTCCAGATGCCTTCGAGGTTTAATCCGAATCATAAAGCAGAAGGTATTCTAGTAACCAATCAAACCATCCGCCTTCAAGGTAAGGCAATTAATGCTGTGTATGATGACACGGCGGAGAATGTGGAGTTGTTGAAGCAAGACCGAGGGGAGAATGTGAAGATTGAACGAGAAGGAGTTTCTCAGACAAGCTGGTTTGCTACTGAGAAGGCTGACGGGGTGTTCTGACCCAATACTCCATGTATATATGCATACTGAGTCTGAGACGTATCATATACGAGAAGATGAGACAGAGGTTTATTCTGGTTAAGGAGGTGGAATGATGGAGATAAAAATAGAAGCAACAGGTGATCATCGAGTTGGAGGCACAGGTAAGACGTATATGCTCGGACGGATAAAGCAACTCCTGGAGGATAAGGACTTCAGTGTGTCCTTCCCAGGTGAGAAGTGTGATGTCCCTCATGAGCATATGTTAGTAGCCACTCGATCTGATGACTGGGTGAAGAAGAATATTGCTAATTCAGATTATATGTGTGATGGATGGAGGGTTTCATAGGATGGAGAAGGTATATTGTACGATCTGTGGTGACGAGATACATTCAGGTTATATGTGTGATGGATGTTATACGTGGTTACGCTGGGAGGTGAGATGATGTATAGATTTAAAGAAGGAACAGCTGTTGGTCCTACATGGCAACCTCAGGATCCCGGCACTGGTTTTACATGGCAACCAGATTGGTATTCAAACATGTGGATGTCATGTCCGAAGTGTGGCAAGCTGGTTCAGTGGGGATCAGTTTATTGTCCTAACTGTGGAGAGAGGATGATTGAGGAAGTTATGGAGAAGGATAAGTTGGAACAGATAGTTGAGAAGTTGGATGAGATATTGAAGGAGTTGAAGAAGGAATGAGAATTCTACTCTGGGATAGAAGAGCTGGTAAGACCCATGAGTGCATTAAGTTGATGAGGGAGGATCCTGATGCGATATGTATAGTTCCATTGGAGGTGTTTAGGAATACTTATCCTGAAGACCTACATGATAGGATCTATAGTATCCAGTCTAATGGATGGAAGCATCGTCATACAAAAGTAATCCTTGACAATGTAGAGAAAATGAAGGACGATCAACTGAATCTCGTTTCAAGAACCAACGATGTTATACTTGCAACTTCAACGCCACGAACATGGCTGTCGAGGATGATTAAGAGATATGGATATGAGGATGGACCAAGGAGGTAAGTGAATGTTAGTAGAAAAATATCGTCCTAACACACTGGACAGTATACTTGGGAATAAGAAAATAATCAAATTCCTTAAAGGCTTTGTTGAAGCTGGAGACATGCCGAATCTAGCCTTTACAGGAAAGTCAGGAACGGGAAAGACTGCCGCTGCTTGGGCATTGAGCTATGAACTAGGCTGCTCACCAGGCTCTCCTGCCTTTCTGGAATTAAATGCTAGTGACGATAGAGGAATATCTGTAGTGAGGGAGAAGATTAAGAACTTCGCTAAGACTAGAGCAATAACTCCACACGGATGGAAGGTGTGTCTGTTAGACGAAGCTGATCAGTTAACAAAACCTGCACAACAGGCACTAAGGCGCGTGATGGAGAGGTACTTTAAGAGTGTAAGGTTTATTATAACTGCAAATGAAAAGGGGAAGCTCAGTCAGGCAATAAAGTCCCGCTGTCCTCCATACCAGTTCCGTGGACTGCATCCGAGCCACATGAGGACATTGCTTATTCGAGTTGAGAAAGGAGAAGGAAGAATGATGTCTAGTGGAGTGAATGATGCTATAATTAAAGCTGTTCATGGAGATGCGAGAATGGCATTGAATATACTCGAGGGATTGATGACACTAGATGATCCACAGCCTGAAGATATAGATGAGGTATTTGGACTTGCAGATGAGGCGTCTGTTTGGGGAATCATGCATGGAGCACTGAAGGGGAATATAAAGGTTTTGAATAAAGCAAGTAAGCTTGTGAAGAGTGGAGTTAGTGCAGCGGAGGTAATCAATACAATGTATTTTACTGCTATGAGAGGTACAGCTCCAGGTATGACAGAAGAGAAGCAATTGCAGATTTTGTCATCAATGGGATTCATTCCAGGAAGCAGTGATGAAATGAGGTTAACATCAATCTTAGGTCGCATCATTTTGGAAGTTAGGAGTCACAGTAATCCATAACATATATATATCCTGGCACTTCAGATAATATGAACGAGATGAACAACAACAAAATCTTACATAGCAACTCTGAGATTCAAAATGCATGGCTTGCTGCTCTTATAGATGGCGAAGGAACAGTAAGTTTTACACTTGATGGTAAGACTCATATCCGTCCTTATGTTGAGATTGCCAATACAAGTCGGCTGCTTCTTGCTACAATTAAAGAATTAACGAATGCAGGTTACATAGGCGGTAATTCAAAGCGAGATGGTGGTCCCACAAAAATAGCCTTCTCTGGAAACGCCGCCAGTGAACTACTTAGGCGTGTGTTGCCTTATCTTTTAATAAAGAGATTAAATGCTATTCTGTACTTAGCCTATAGAAGATACCGAAAGCATCAAGGAATCTCTTCACTGACTGAAGTAGATGTAGCCTTCCTAGAGAAGATGTTAGAGCTTAACCGTAAACACTCAAGAATGATTAGAAGCAATAAGGTTGAACGGCTCAGGAAATATATTGCAGATCATCCACGTAAACAAAAACAGATATCTGCTAAAGATGTTCTTAAATATATGAAAGATGATCAAGAATATACACAGAGAGAACTTGAGAGGTTAACTGGAGTGTCCTCTGCTCCTATTTGGAAGAAATTACAATATTTAATACATACTGGAGAGTTGCAGCGTAATCGTTGGGCTAAAAATCAAGCATATTTTTTTATAAAGACGAAAAAAGAAGAGAAGGTAAAAGACGATGAGGGAACCTGAGCATCTTATAACAACTCCAGACGGTCTGATTATGATTTATTATAATCCAGAAGATGGAAGGAGAACGATTAAGTATGTTGATCTATTTGGTGATGAATACCATCTGGGCACTATAAAGGACGGATCATTTATATATGGAGATGGAACGTAGGAGGGATAGAATATGAAGTGTGCACTTGGACAGGTGAGTAATGTTAAGACCTGTTCAGCGAACTGTTCATTGTGGAATGAAGGTGACAGTGAGTGTTATATTACAACGCTCATTAAGGCAATAATTAGGTCAATGTAAGGAGGTGAACTAAATGAGTGTTTTAAATAAATGTAATAAGAGGTATGGAATACAGGGTAGCACTTTAAGCATAATTGGGATGTGTCTTATTCCTATTATAATAGTACTCGTTGGTGCATCCCTATGTGAACCGTTGGAAGACTTCGAGGGGGTAACACAAGTTCATATTGGGGAACGCTTCTTACCCTTCAAAGGACAGAGGGATAGTCGTGCATCTAGTTACGCGGACTTCCAATTCATGGGAGTAACAGAGAACGCTATTGTGCTTTCTTGGGTTCGCTCTTATAACGATCGTGGGCGGTTTTATCCAATGGATTTTCCAATAACGTTCGAGAGAAACGGCTTCGAGTATTCAACAGTGCATATAGAAATCCTTGAGTTAAATACAGGCTCGGAGGGCTATTATATCATAGTAAAATATAGTATTGAAATAGGAGCGCGTAGCCAATGACAAAGGAGGTGGAAGAATGATTAGATTTATTACAGGTAATATCTTAGATGCTAAAGAGGAAGCTGTTCTAGTTCCTGTGAACTGTGAGGGTATTGCAGATGCAGGACTGGCTAAACAGTTCAAGGAGGAGAGGCCTTACTGGTATATGAACTACCATTACTGGTGCTCTGAGAAGAAGTCTGGAATAGGGAAGTTGCATTTCTACATGGAATTCAATAGTCCGCCGAAGTGGATTATTAGTTTCCCTACGAAGACTACTTGGCAGAAGCCGTCGCACATATGCTATATTCTCTGTGGCCTAGAGGCATTAGTGGAGCTAGTAGCAGAGAAGGATATTAAGTCCGTTGCTGTTCCTTGGCTAGGATGTGGACTGGGTGGATTGGGTAAGGGAGAGGTTAGGAAACTCTTTGAGGAGTATCTTAAACCAGGACTTGTGGAGTATGTGGTCTATGGGAGATGACTGAATGGAGGAACGTAAACCTGTATGTCCTAAGTGTTTTAAGCCAAAAGGTAAAGTAGACGGTGAGTGGATTTGTTTCACTCGGTATCAAGAATGTGGGATTAATAACATGGAAGGGATGGAGCGAAGACTGTTCGTAGAACAGCGCCTGAGTGATGTATTAGCACTATTACTCGACATTAACACATATCATGCTTACAGCAAAGAGGTTTATAGAGCCATGCTACTCAAGGCAGCAGGAGACACTCGATGGGAATGGCCTTGAGGAGGTGGAATGATTGATAAGACAAAAATCAGGGAAGTATGATCAAGACAAAGACAGCCCGCTGATAGGAGGACATGGAACAAAGAGCCTTTCGTTTGTAGTAATCTTTGATGGCAGAGATATTCCTCAAGCAGAGGGTGATGGCGGAGGAAGTCGTTGTATACGGACTGCTGACTTGATTGGACTCCTTGAGCAAGCAGCTGAGGAGTTTCCGAAAGCTGTAAGGACGAAGGTCGCGAACAAGCCCGATTTGTACTACCACAATGGAGAAGTCGACGAGTGGAAGCGCAAGTGGCTGATGGTACCACCGGTGTGAGGGGGTATGATGGAAGAGTTCGATAAATTAGTACTAGAAATCCTTGAGGTCATACCAGAGACCAATCCAGATGGTTCTCAGTGGAAGATGTATGCTGGATATGATGTTTACACAAAGCAGTACATCTTAGACAACTGGGGAAAGGATGAGGAGATGACCCATCGTATTCGCAGATTGCTTATGAGGACACAGTTACATAAAGCCAGTCGTCCAGGTGTGTGATCAAGTTCGAGTTCCAAAAAGACTTTACGAAATTTTTGATTTTTTTTCAAATTTAAAAAAAGTACGTAGTAATAGTAACCATAATAGTAACACCAATATAAGCTAGCATTGGAGGTATAACACTGGATAGTGATAAGCTATACGAAGATCTCTCGGAATTATTAGAACCACTCATAGACTTCTTTAAAGAGGTACCCCTGGAAGAAGCAAGAATGTGTATTCTATATACCATTCTTTGTTCCTCCCGAGTGCTCCCTGCCGTTGATGCACTTGGCGTCATTGAAAGGGCGAAACATCTTTACCTAAACACAGAGGAACCTAGGCCAGATGATCAGCTGCCATCCTTTATCATATGATCCGTGGTCCGTAATCCCGAGAACCAAACATTTAAATATGATGTACTTAAAAATAAGTTGCTAATAATGTTGCAGATTATTAATGATGAGGGAGGTGAACTTTACATATGCCTATATCGTTAGAAGACGCAAGAGGACTCCCCAAGGAGAAGACACAGGGTGCTAAGGTCGAGGAGCTCGTTGCATTCCTCGGTGAGCAGGCGTGTAACGCAGGTGAGATTGCAGAATTCCTAGGAGTTAGGAAGGCTGGAGTTTATACCAAGCTCAAGCGCCTAGTGGAGGAAGAAATCCTTGAGAGGGTCTACGACGCCAAAGGTGTCAGCTACTGGTTCACAGCTTAGTTGCTGGGACCTTGGTAGACAGAGGAACTCTAGATTTTTTGAAATTCTTTCCTTCGCGGGTAGAGGTGTCAAATGAAGAAGACCACCCCGTTTGACAACCTCGATGACCTGTTTGAAGGCAAAGCTTGGCTAGCTCTAGAGCTAGCAGAAAAAGTTGGAATGTCTGTCGACGCTGTTCGACAGAAAATGATTGTATTGGAGAACGCCGGATTGATTACACACGTACGAGAAGGTCGATTTAATGTATACTTCACAGTGAAAGACCGTGAGGCATACCTTGATGAGAATCCGGAAGAACGTTTTAGGACGAAGTCGAGGAGGTGAATTTTTATGAAAATTGATAAAGTAACACTAGGTAAGCTAACTCTCTGGGCGGAGAAGTCCCCTATGGAGGTAGATGATCTTAAGGAAATGTTCGAAGCTAAGTACAATGAGATCAAAGTACTAAAGCCTGATATGGCAGAAGATGCACTCATCAAGCGTGCTAGGTTCCAAACCTATCGTGCAGTTAAGTCAGCTGGCCGTAGTACGGCAAAGCCGACAATTGGTCTGTTCGTCGGATATAATCAGGCATACGACATCACTCAGAGCAACAGGAAATATGCACAGGAGATCTACGCCAGGAACCCGTCAAAGGCAGTTGAGGACGGTCTGACAGATGCAGACGGCACTGTTCTAGACAATCGTGCCAAGATGCCTTGGGGTGCTGACAATCCTGACTATGGTAAGGAGCTGAAGCCGAACTTCTTGAGGACCTCAGTTGCGATTGGGCGTCCGATGGATGAAGGTGATATGAAGTTGCTTGTCATGACACACAATAACGACCAGGCGTTTACACTGCCTCCACTTGGAGTGCCAGTTAAGTTCGCTGCGAACATTAGGTCAGACGAGGAGTCAAGGAGACTGTACAATAGTTCTGTGACTACAAAGTTCGTCGAGACTGAGATCCCTGAGTTTGGTACTGTTGACGCGTCTGGTGTCTGCGCGATACTCGCAGATGCACCTGAGGAGTTCAAGAGTGGCCTAGCCGGACTGATGGATTGGCATCAGGCTCATGCTGGTGATCAGAGGAGGATTGTCATCGTTGAGGGAGATGTTATGTATGTTGCTAACCAGCCAAACAAGGTGGGCAGCTATATGATGGTCATCGAAGACGAGAGTACAATGGACATCGAAGGTGAAGGAGTAACTGTATTCGTTCACGAAGAGATTGCCCATCAGCTGAACTTCGGAGCAGGCAGTAGGGTTTTCATCCCAGCAAGGACAAGTATAGGAGCTTTCTATGACAGAGAGACAAGGACATCTAACCCTGAGATCCAGGTGATTATACTGAACGCACTTGGAGTATGGGCAATTCCTGAGTTTAGAATACCTCGTGATGAGGCATTCACCCTGGAAGCAGGTGAGGAGGTTCAGGCCTAATGAGTGGATGGCAAAAAGGAAACAAAAACAAAGACGCACCAGTAAGAGAACTACCAAAGATAGAAGATTTCTTTAAGCGGGGCGAAGACCTTGTGCATACCCAGGGCCTCAAGATAATGATCTGGGGGCCAACGGCTACAGGGAAAACTCACTTCGCCATGTCCGCACCCCCTCCTATTTTTATTCTTGATACTGAGTTTGGATCAGCACCATTGCTGAGACACTTTCCAGATAAGGATATCTACATATATGAAGCTGCAGTGTTAGATGAAGAGTCGGATGAACCCGATGCTGAGAAGTCATTGAGACAGATTGAGTTAGCTATCGCAACCCTGAAGGATGTTGAACAGGGAACCATTGTTATAGATTCAGGAACGGACATCTGGTCTTGGATGGGCGGCTGGGTAGAACAGCAGGCCCGGAAGAGAGGTAAGATGACAAAGGCTGATACCCCACAGAGACTTGAGTGGGGGAGAGCGAATCTACGATGGAGACAGTTGATACTTAGACTGATGTCAAAGCCTGTGCATTTTGTGATAACTGCGCAGATGACAGAGGAGTACAGTTCCAGAGGAGAACAGCTGGGGACTTATAAACCCAGGATTCAGAAACAGACGCCGCATTTATGTGATATTATTATTAGGCTGGAAAAGGTATATAAGAAAGGAAGTACAAAGCCAGAGTTCAGAGGGACTCTGACGAAGTGTAGGTTTGAGAGGTCATTTGATGAGGCTATTGAGGATGTTACGTTTGACAAACTGTGTGCAGTACTCAAGGATAAGTTGGGTGTTGTAGTGCAGGGAGTTGATATTGCGTGACAGAAACTACTCAGGGACAAGACGCATTTGCTGCTGCAAGCATTAGCTTACGGTATGACTCTCGTGATGAATTCGATAGCCGACAGACCAAATATGGTGACACTTGGCTGAAGATGGACCTTGATACACTTTGTTCGACGGTGAGAGCAGAAGCACATAGGATACGGCCAGAGATGGATAAGGAGACGTTGAGGCATCGGATTGCTGACCTCAATGCATATCTTACAATGCTATACTGGCTGACAGATGAGAATTACTTATCTAAACCAAAAATATCTTTGTGATTAAAATGAATGAAGAAGAAATGGTGCAGAGTGTTGACGCACACTGGAGATACCTTAAGGAAGTGATACTGGATGGTAGATCTCCAGACGACTGGATACATTTGACTATTGCTGACTACTTGGTGATCATAAGCTATCACTACAAGACAGCTATGATACATGGATGGAAGCATGGTAAGGAAGAATCACAATGAAGAAAGGAAATAGTCCTCATAACTGGACCAAAGAAGAATTAGCTTTCTTAAAAGACAACTACAGAAGACTAACATGGGATGAAATTGCAAACCATATCGGTGTTATAAATTCCGCAATACAGTATCAAGCTAGTAAACTAGGATTAAAACTAGGAAAGGGTTTCCGAGGCAAAATAAAAGCACAGCCAAACATAGAAAAAGGCATAGCTCTATATAAAGAAAATCCAGACATATCCTCAAACCAATGTGCTATTAAGACTGGATGTACAGAAGTTTCTCTCAGAAAATACCTAAACAAACTTGGAATATACCGGCAACCACCAAACATGATTCGTGCAAAAGAAGGCGAAGACTTATTTGAAAAGTATTGCCACGACAACAATCTAAAGTTTGAAAAGATGACTACAAAAACACACACTTATGATTATATTATTGATGAAACCGGTATTAATGTAAAATATACTTCTGAAAGACTAAATATTGCTGATTCTAATCTAAAGGGAATGAAACTAAATGATGAATATTGGTGGTTTAAGGGCGGGAAAATATTCAAGCTTAGACTAGTCGAGGTAAGCAAATATGAGAATGTTACTCTCGTTTGAGTGCAAAGGAAGCTCACTGGCACGCTACGATAGATACAATGACTACTATTTTGTACTACCCCTCCTAATGGAGGACCCCATTTATTTACAGTTTATGAAGGATACGAAGAAGTATATTATGTTGGATAATGGTGTCTACGAAAGTGGAATACCTGATATGGATAACCTATTGGATCTTGCGAGACAGATAAAGGCCAAAGAAGTTGTACTACCAGATTATTTGTTTGAGACAGAGAAGACAAAGCAGGCAACGAGGAGTTTCATTGAAAGCCTAGGTGATGACGAGAAGAAAGAATTCCGATGGATGCTCGTTCCTCAGGCGAATACAATCTTCCAGTGGATCGATGCGTACATAGAGTTCAATGAGGAGTTCGGAGACTTTGCTTATTCTATTGGCGTCCCGAAGTGCCCAGGAAAGCCGTTGTACTTTAGAACTGTAGCTATACAGACACTATATGAGAGAGAACAGTTGATGAATAAGCCTCATCATCTGTTAGGTATGAATGACCCATCGGAGATATTGTACATGAGATTCGCAAGATCTATGGATACATCATGGCCATTTAAGAAGGAGAGTCACAGGGATATCTTGAGAAGGATGAACCTGTTGCGGTCTCTGGCCAGATGATGTGGTGAGTGTCCTGAGCATGGCAGTAAACTGCTTATGATCAAAAGGAGGTGAAAGTTGTTGAAAGTTGTTGTTGTTGTTGGAACCGAAGAAATCTTCTTTGAGCGAGAGACACTGAAAGTTATTAACAGAGACGAAGGACAATTAGCTATACTTAATCCTGACTTAGATACACAGGATAGAACAATTGCTGTTTTTAATAAATGGGATTACTGGTTCTATTTACCAAAGGCGTAGTAATTAAAAAATGAGAAATATAACCCTTCCCTCTTTTTCTAGAACTAACCAGATGACATGATGGTCGTCTCAGAGGACATGAAACTCTGAGTGGTGGGGCAGGTGGAGTAGGAATCATAGCCTACTAACTCACCGACCTCCGTCTACACAAAGACGTTAAACTATGTGTGGTCTCCCTGGACACACCGGGAGCGTCCTGAGTATGACGGAAAACTACTCATCATTATCAAGATGCTTCCCGTACCCCGCTGTCTTCAGCACCCCGGCGGCAGCGCCGATGCTAAGGAGAAGAGAAAAGAATGAAAGATATAGACCCTAAGTGTGCAAAGATCTGTTCGGAATGTGAGAGTGTAATGATGAGAATCTCATTGCCTTCTGAGTTAGAAAAATGGAAGTGTATAACCTGCGGGATGGTTGAGTGGATTACAGAATCTGTAGAGGCTCATACTGGAGGACCGTATGAGACTATCACAATGAGACTATCACCGTCACACTGGAGCATTACTGAAGATGAAATGTAATCTATACAAACAGGATTGTGAGGAAGTATAAATGCCAATGAAGATATGTAGTTTCTGTGGGCGAGACATACAGGAAGGAGAGACCCATAGGTTACAGGAGTTTCTAGATACCGTAGAGGAGAGTATGAAGACTCCAATAGCTTATATAATTAACGACATTGCAAGACAGGCAAAGAGTGATCCGAATTGTATTTGTTCTGCCTGCTTTGATAACCTCAAGAACTCAGAGTGATATCTTTTGACCAACCGATCTTTGATGAATTTACAATATCAAACGGAAAACAACCGTCCGGTGCTTTACGCGTTTGGCCGAGAGTCCAAGACGTCAGGGAGATTGCGCACTAGGATCGTTGGCTTCAAACCGCACTTCTGGCATAGCGATCCCAATGGGGCTCTACGGGATCATTTCAACAGGAAGATAACCTACAGGGAGACTCAGAACCCTTGGGATGTCAGGGATCAAAGGGGAAACTATGACTTCACCTGTGAGGCTGACGTCCTATTCAACCTCCGCTTTATGATTACAAAAAAAATTTACTGCGGGTACCAAATTACCCCGGAAGGCATTCTTCCGGCTGATGATCCAGGTGTTCCACCGCTAATCATGCACTTCGACTGTGAGGTGCTTTGTCCAGAGAACCTGATGGCTGATGTTGAGGATGCTAAGTATCCGGTAGTTGCCATTAGTACATCGAACAGTTATGACAACAAGGTTGTCATCTTTCTTTCCGGCATAGAATATGAGCATCCTGAAGAACTGGTAATAGAGTTCAATGACGCTGATGGTGTGCCACAGAGGCATGTTCTTGCCATCGACATTCGATGCTTCGAGACTGAGAGAGACATGCTGGTGAGTTTTATTGATTATGTCACTGAACTAGACCCCGATGTGTTAACAGCATGGTATGGGTATGGGTTTGACTATCCATATATCCATAAGAGATGCATGCAGCTTCGTGTGCCTATTAAGAGGATATCACCGTTCAAGAGATGCGAGATAACCCAAGGGTATGGAGCGAGAAGACAAAAGGAGTATTGGATCAAAGGGAGAGAAGCCCTTGACCTCCTGAATGTTTATCGACGCTGGAGGAGTAATCTTCCAGGGTTACCAAGTTATGACTTTAAGTCTATAGTGAAGCTGGAGACTGGGTATGTCTATACAGACTATGGTGACCAGATAGATAGGCTGTATAAGCATGATCATGATACCTTAGTGAGGTACTGCATCGATGATGCTTTTGCACTAAAACTCCTTGATGAGACCAAGGAGATTGTAGATTCATATGATAGGAAGAGACGGATAGCTGGATGCTTGATCTCTGATGCTCTGTCGAATAAGAAACTCCTTGATGTTTATCTTCTGAGGATCAGAGACCGTCCATTGCCTACTGCAATCAGACGGGATGCTGAAGGGTATAAGGGAGCAGTAGTGCTAGTCCCACAGGTTGGTGTGCATACTAACGTAGCTGTCTTTGACTTAGCTTCGATTTATCCCAATGGCATAGTGGCTTATAACATCTCTCCAGAGACTCTCTATGAGCATGGATCGATCAGACTTACGGATCCCGATACACTTGAGGAGTTCAGGTTCCGTCGATCACCAGTAGGATTGCTGGCAAAGGCTGTCCAGATATTCCTCGATGAGCGTGAGAGATATCGGGCATTGAAACACACCCTAACTCCAGGGACCTATGAGTATAAGATCATTGAGAAGAGAGAGAAGGATTATAAATGGCTGACAGTATCTGCCTATGGAGTATTCGGGTATCCTAACTTCAGGTTGTTCGACGAGCGGGTTGCTAGGTGTATTACTGGACTCGGTAGGTTGTTTGTCAAGGAGCTTGTAGAGAGTGTTCAGAAGCTTGGGTATAATGTAGTATATGGAGATTCTGTAACAGAAGACACTGCAGTCTTTATAAAAGACAAAAATGGCGACATCGAGATTATACCAATAATTGAAACAGCACCATATAAGACTGGTCGTCATGAGTCCGAAAAGAAAGTCTGGACTCGAGATGGATGGAGTGATATTGATTATATAAAGGTTGCACCCCTAAGAAAGCAAATATATCGAGTCTCAACAACAAGTGGTACAGTTGAAGTCACTGAGGATCATTCTCTATTCGATGATAAAGGAAACGAAGTAAAGCCAACTGATAAATTTGAGAGAGTCGAA